>Ga0209373_10000912_pt1 | contig 39969 bp, 29 predicted proteins | sample Higcelweek5metaG_FD_187173 | JGI IMG/M metagenome (GOLD analysis project Ga0209373, IMG submission 187173) | Freshwater pond sediment microbial communities from the University of Edinburgh, under environmental carbon perturbations - High... | ecosystem: Environmental > Aquatic > Freshwater >... | reverse complement strand
TTTGTTGTCCAATAAAAAAACATGGAATTTTCTAACTCTTTAATTCATTGGTATTTACAAAATAAGCGCGATTTACCTTGGCGAAACACTACAAATCCGTACTTAATTTGGCTCTCAGAAATCATGCTGCAACAAACGCGAGTTGCGCAAGGATTACCTTATTTTTTAGCTTTTACAGAAGCATTTCCAACAGTTTTTGACTTGGCAAATGCCGATGAAGAACAAGTTTTAAAATTATGGCAAGGATTAGGTTATTATTCTAGAGCCAGAAATTTACACGCTACTGCAAAATATATTGCTAACGAATTAAATGGGGAATTTCCCAACAACTACAAAGACCTCATTAGATTAAAGGGAGTAGGCGAGTACACGGCAGCTGCAATTGCTTCATTTTCTTATAACGAACCTGTTGCAGTTGTTGATGGAAATGTTTTTAGAGTATTGAGTCGCTATTTTAATATTGATAATGATATTTCGGATGGAAAAACAAAAAAAGAATTTCAAAAATTAGCGCAAGAAGTTTTACCAATTAATAATCCAGCGCTTTTTAATCAGTCAATCATGGAATTTGGTGCTTTGCAATGCGTTCCAAAGAATCCAGATTGTAATTCTTGTGTTTTAAATTCGAGTTGTGCGGCTCTTCAGTATAAAAAAGTTTCAGAATTACCTGTAAAGTCTAGGAAAACAAAAGTGACGAATCGCTATTTGAATTATTTGATTTTGAAAGATTCGGATTCCAATTATATTGTGCAAAAACGTGAAGGAAAAGGAATTTGGGAAAATTTATATGAGTTTCCGTTAATGGAAACAGATGAATTAGTTTCTGAGCTTGATTTTATGAATCAGTTAACTGAAATATATTTCTTCAATCAAAAACCTACTGATTTTTTTGTATTGAATTCGCAAATAATTCAGCATAAGTTATCGCATCAAAATTTATATATTCGTTTTTTTCAACTCAATTTTGATGTAAAATTACCTGATTCAAAAACACTTACAGAAATAAAAAAATTGCCTTTTCCAATTGTGATTCATAATTTTATGGCTTCAAATTATTTTAATTCGTTATAAATTATTACTTTTGATTAACCCAATAAAATTACAAGCCATGAACGGTACATTAAACAAAGTCATTTTGATAGGACATCTTGGAGATGAAATTAAAATGCATTATTTCGAAGGAGGTAACTGCATAGGAAGGTTTCCATTAGCTACTAACGAAGTGTATATTAATAAAACAACAGGTGAAAAAATTACTTCTACAGAGTGGCACAACATTGTAGTTCGTAATAAAGCAGCCGAAATCTGCGAAAAATATCTTTCTAAAGGAGATAAAATTTACATTGAAGGACGAATCAAATCGCGTCAATGGCAAGCAGAAGATGGTGCTACAAAATACACAACAGAAATTCAAGTAACTGAATTTACGTTTTTAACTACCAAAAAAGAAACGGATTTAAGCAAATCGTCGCTTCCAACTGGAAGTATTCCAGATGATTCTCCTTATTAATAGATTTTTATTTAGTTTAAAGAAATAAAATCTATTACTATTCGTTAGCTTATTATGAAAGAAAAAATAACAAAATATTTTGCACTGATTATTGTATTCGGATTGTTTTCTTGTGGAGATGAATCTGTTCCAAAACCAAAAGGTCATTTAAGCTTAGAATATCCAAACGCAAAGTATGAAACTTTAAAAACAAATTGTGCTTATCAGTTTGATGTAAATAAATCGGGTCAAATTAAGGATAAAAATTGCTCGTTTGAAATCAATTATCCAAAAATGAAAGCCACCATTTATTTAACGCATAAATCAGTTGATAATAATATTAATGATTTGCTTAGAGATGCGCAAAAGCTCACTTATGAACACGTTATTAAAGCAGATGATATTTTAGAACAACCTTTTATTAATGACAAAAAGAAAGTTTATGGAATGTTTTATCAGGTTGGTGGAAATGCAGCAACAAATGCGCAATTTTATGCAACGGATAGCACTAAAAACTTTATAACTGGTAGCGTATATTTTTATGCAAAACCAAATTTTGATTCAATATTACCAGCTGCAAAATATCTTCAAGATGATATGCGACGAATTATGGAAACATTAGAATGGAAATAAAAAAATCCGCTGAATTTCAGCGGATTTTTTTATAATACGTTTTGATAATTAAGCTTTATCAGTACTTTTTTCAGATTTTGTAACTTTATACAAATCACCACCACCTACTTTTTCAACTGTTTTAGTTAATGATTCGATGCTTTGTTTTGTTTTGTCGAATTTCACTGTGGCGATTTTTGTTTCAAAATCTACTTTAGCTTCACTAACACCATCAGTTCCTGCTAATTTACTTTCGATTGTTTTTGCGCAACCAACTTCGCAAGTCATTCCTTCAATTGTAAAACTTGCAGTTTCTAAATTTTCTGCAGCAATTTCTGTTTTGGCTGTTGCAACTTCTTTAGGTTCTGGAGTTGTTTCTTTTTTACAACTTACAGCAAAAAGCGTAATTGTTATTGCAAAAGCTATGTTTTTGATGTTTTTCATGGAAATAAAATTTATAATATAACTCGTATTTAAGTTGTTGCAAATTTACAAAAAATCATAGTGCTATTTTAAAAATAAAGCCTGAATTTTGAAGAAGAAAATTATGCTATGGAAAACAATTCGACAAAGTGGTATTTATTAGGCTTTTTAGGCTGTGTTTGGGGAAGTTCTTTTATATTGATGCAATTGGGTTTGCAAGGTGTAAATTCAATACAATTAGGAAGTTTACGTATATTATTTGCTGCTTTATTTTTAATGATTGTAGGTTTTAAGCAAATTGCAAAAATTCCATTGTATAAATGGAAATATATTGCATTGACTTCTGTGTTTGGAACTTTTGTGCCAGCTTATTTGTTTGCTATTGCTTTATCCAAAATAGATGGTTCTGTGAGTGCTATACTAAACTCACTAACACCATTGAATACGTTGCTTGTTGGTTTATTCTTTTTTGGATTAGATGTTCAACGAAGACAAATTTTTGGAGTAATAATTGGTTTTATTGGTTGTGTATTGTTGGTTTTATTTGGTGATGGTGAAAACACAACGGAAAATTATTATTATGCAATTTTGATTGTTATTGCGTCAATCTTTTATGGAATTAACGTAAATCTAATTAAAAAATATTTATCTGATTTAAAACCGTTAGCTATTAGTACTGGCAATTTTGTAGTGATGTTTGTTCCTGCTTTGTTAGTGCTTTATTTTTCTGGTTTTTTTGATATTGTACATCAAGAAAAAGTACAAACTTCGCTTGGCTTTATTGTTGTTTTAGGAATTGTTGGCACTGGATTTTCTAATATTTTATTCTTTAAATTAATTCAACTTTCATCGCCAGTTTTTGCTTCTTCTGTTACTTACATAATTCCGGTTGTGGCTATTATGTTAGGTTATTTATTTATGAATGAAACCTTGTCGATTGTTCAGGTAATTGGTGCTTTAGTTGTTTTAGTGGGGGTTTATTTTTCGAGTAGAAAATAAAAAAGCACCCAATTTCTTGAGTGCTTTTTAAAAATCAGTATCTGATATTATTTAAAATCTGCATCAGTAACACCTTCGTTAATTTTAACTTCAGACGTTGTTAATTCGATTTCTATACCAACATTCATAATAGTTTTGTATGGGAATTTTAATCCTTTTACATCTTTATAATCTTGGTAGTAAGTTGTTTGTGTCATTTTTTGACCACCTTGTTCAATATCTTTAGCTTCAGCAACTTTAAATCCTGTTTTTACATCATAATATAATGTTGATTTTCCGTTTTTGATAGCATAAGCATCTGCACCATTAATGTTTTCAATTCCAGTTAATGTTACATCTTTATCTGTTAATAAAGCTAATTCTTTAAATGTTGTTGCATCAGCTTGCATGTCTTTTAAGTCATCTCCAGTAAAGTCTTTTCTTTGACCTTGTTGTACCATGTAAGCTTCTTTTTCGTTCACTACTTGTTTCATCATCACCATTCCCATGGCTTTCATTTCAACACCTAATTTTTTAGGAGCTGTTTTTACAACTAATTCTAACGGTGTTCCTTGAACTGTTCCAGAAGATAAAACAGCTAATGTTTTTACATTTTTAACTGCTTTTTCACCACCAATAGCTTTAATGTAATCATTAAGAACTGTTTGTACAGTTACTCCAGCTGGAACTGGTTTTTTAACTTCAGGTTTTTCTGTTGGATTACCATATTTATCAAAGTAGAAAATTGGTAATTTTTCTCTTTTACTCATTGCTTCTAATCCAGGTAAAACATCAGCGGCTTTTCCTACGATTACAACTCTTGTTTGATCTGCTAAGAAAAATTTATTTGCTGCATTTTTGATATCTTCTGCACTAACGGCATTAATGTTTTTAATGTAGTTTTCGTAGAAATCATCTGGCAAACCTTGGGTTTCTTTGTTTAAAGCATAACTTGCAATAGTTGAAGGTTTTTCAATTTGCATTACAAAGTTTCCGATGTATTTAGCTTTTGCATTTTTTAAATCTTCTTCAGAAACTAATTCGGTTCTAATTCTTTTTAATTCATTGAAAACTTCAACAACTGCACTATCAGTTACTGCATTTCTAACAGATGAGCCTGAGCGGAATTTGTTAATGTATTTTCCTGAACCAATTGAAGAATATGCTCCGTATGTCCAACCATGTTTTTCACGTAAGTTTAAAAATAATCTACCTTCACCACCGCCACCTAAAATTTGGTTTGCTAATAAAGCTGCAAAATATTCTTTATCAGTCATTTTTAAATTTGACAAGTTTACCAAAGCAATTTCTGATTGTACTGCATTTGGCATATCAATAAAGTTAATTTGGCTGTATTGAACGTCTTTTGGATTTGAATAAGATAATTGCGGAGCAGTTGCTTTTTTCCATTTTCCAAAAAGTCTTTCAACTTCTTTTTTAACCTCTTTAAAATTAACATCTCCTACTATTACTAAATAAGCATTTCCTGGTGCAAAATAAGTATTGTAGTTTAAAATGACATCGTTTAATGTTACATTGTTTAATGTTTCCTCACTTGTGAATTCACCTTTGTAATGTTCTTTTCCGAAGGTTAAAACGTTTTCAACTCTTCCAGCAATTGCTGTTACACTTTTTTCGTTAGATTTTAAACCTTCAATTAGTTTTGCTTTTTCTTTGTCGAATTCTTCTTGAACAAATAACGGATTTAAAGCTCCGTCAGCCATTAGTTCTAAGATTCTTTTAGAATATCTTGATAATCCATTTGCAGAAGCGCCAGAATCCCAAAAATTAATATTTGCTCCTAAAAAGTCAATTTCTTCATTGAAAGCATTTTTAGAAATGTTTTGTGTTCCATTTCCAATCATTGAACTTAATATATCAGAAACTCCTTTTTTAGTTCCTTCTGCATATGGAGGATTGTCTAATGTTAAGTTAAAAGAAACTCTTGGTAATTTATGATTTTCTACAACTAAAACTTTTAACCCATTTTTAAGCACAAAACTTTGCGGCTTGTTAATGTTAATTGTTGGAGCTGGACCTGATTTAGGTTGTGGTCTATCTTGTGCTTGCATAGTTATTGTTAAAAATAAACTGGCTGCGATGTATATAATTTTTTTCATATGTTTTCGATCTTAGTTTTGAGCTTTGTCTTTAGCAGGAACATAATCTAAAATCATTCTTTGGTTTGAGTTTAGATATTTTTTTGCTGTTTCTCTGATTTCTTCTCTTGTAATAGAACGATAAATATCAATTTCAGTATTAATCAAATTGATATCGCCATATAACATATAGTAAGTTGCTAAATTATCTGCAATTCCTTCCACAGAAGCATTGTTACTTACATAATTACTCTCAAATTTATTTTGAAGTTTTTGGAAATCGTTTTCAGAAATTAATTCGGTTTGCATTTTTGCAATTTCTTCGTCAATTTCTTTTAAGATTGATGCAGTAGTATTATCACCCATTGGTAAACCATAAATTAAATACATACCGTAATCTTCTTGACTGTAGTTGAAAGCTCCAATTTGTAAAGCCATTTTTTTATCGTCTACAATTTTTTTGTATAATTTAGAACTTTTACCATCTGATAAATAAGTCGATATCATATCTAAAACTCTTGCATCGCGTGATTTCATTGAAGGTGTTCTGTATGAAGCAACCAACATTGGAATTTGAATATTTGGATCTTCCCAAGACGCTTTGAATTCTTGTGTAATTGGTGCTTCTTCTACTTTTTGACGTGTAACAGGAGCTCCTTTAGGAATAGCGCTGAAGTACTTTTTAACCCATTCTTTAGCCTGTGCTTTGTCAAATTGACCTGCAATTACTAAAACAGCGTTATTTGGCACATAGAATTTTTTGTTAAATGCTTGAAACTCTTCTAAAGTTGCAGCATCTAAATGTTCCATTTCACCAATTGTTGTCCATTTATATGGATGTACTTTGAACATGTTTTGTTTAACCGCTTTGATTAAGTTTCCATAAGGTTGATTGTCTACGCGAAGTCTTTTTTCTTCTTTAACTACTTCGTTTTGTGTGTCAACGCCAATTTGATTAATTACAGGGTGCATTAATCGTTCAGATTCCATCCAAATGGCTAACTCTAAATTGTTTGAAGGGAAAACTTCGTAGTAATATGTTCTGTCGTCTGTAGTGTTAGCATTGTTGTTTCCTCCATTTGCTGTAACTAATTTAAACCATTCTCCACGAGCTATATTTTTTGTTCCTTCAAATAAAAGGTGTTCAAAAAAGTGTGCAAAACCTGTACGATTTGGTTGTTCGTCTTTTGCTCCTACATGATACATAACCGAAGTGATTACAACTGGAGCCGAATTGTCTTGATGAAGCACAACATGAAGGCCATTGTCTAAATCAAACTCTTCGAATGTTACTTTTTGAGCTGAAGCAGTTCCGCCAAGCATTAGTGCAGTTCCTAAAGCCATTAAAGATTTTTTCATACGTTATTAATTTGTTGATATAATTTTTATAAGTCGCAATTTTCTAATAATGTTACAAAAATCGTTATTTTTTATATAAAAATGCATCGAAATATTTTTTTTAGTATTTTATTACAATCATTAGTTGTTTGATTTATAAATTATTGTATATTTGCAACCTTAAAATTTTTAACTAAACTCATTGTTATGTACGCAATCGTAGAGATAGCAGGGCAACAATTCAAAGTAAGCAAAGACCAAAAGGTTTATGTTCACCGTTTAGCTTCAGAAGAAGGTTCGAAAGTTTCTTTCGATAAAGTTCTTTTGTTAGATGACAACGGTAGCGTAACTTTAGGCGCCCCAGCTGTAGAAGGAGCTTCAGTAGAAGCCAAAGTGTTACAACACTTAAAAGGTGATAAAGTAATTGTCTTCAAAAAGAAAAGAAGAAAAGGTTACAAAAAGAAAAACGGTCACAGACAATCATTTACTCAAATTTTAATTGAGGGAATTTTGGCAAGTGGTTCAACTAAAAAAGCAGCCGCTCCTAAAAAAGAAGTAGCACCAAAAGCTGAAAAATTAGTTGAAGCTGTAGAAGAGAAAGCTCCAAAAGCAAAAGCTTCTAAAAAAGGTGATGATTTAGCTATTGTAGAAGGTATTGGTCCAAAAGCTGCTGAAGCATTAGTAGCTGCAGGAATTGATACATTTGCAAAATTAGCTGCTGCATCTGCTGAAGAAGTAAAAGCTATTTTAGATGCATCTGCTTCTAAAGTACAACATTTAGATCCAACTACTTGGGCTCAACAAGCGCAATTAGCTGCTGATGGTAAAATGGACGAATTAAAAAAATTACAAGATGAGTTAAACGGTGGTAAAGCTGTTTAATTTTAGTATTAACTTATAAAACCAAAACATCATGGCTCACAAAAAAGGTGTCGGTAGTTCGAAGAATGGTAGAGAATCAGAATCGAAACGTTTAGGCGTAAAGATTTATGGTGGTCAAGCTGCTATTGCTGGAAACATCATTGTTAGACAAAGAGGTTCTAAGCACAACCCAGGTGAAAATGTTTACATGGGAAAAGACCATACTTTACATGCTAAAGTTGATGGAGTTGTAAAATTCCAGAAAAAAGCGGAAAACAAATCTTATGTATCTGTTATTCCATTTGAAGCTTAATAATTTTATTTAGCACATATAAAAAAGCCTTTCACATTGAAAGGCTTTTTTGTTTTTTATATTGTGTTGTTTATTTTGATTTGCTTTTATAATGCTATTAATATCCTTACTTAAGATTATATATTGATTCTTATGTTTTGAAATGGGAAGTGTTGTAGTTATTGTTGTTTTTAAGGGATTTTATTTATTGTTAGAAGTTTTAGATGTTAATTCAAAATCATTGTAAGTAATCGAATTAAAGACATTTAGTATATCTTTTTTTCATATATTAATTTGTTTTGATAATAAAATTTAAAAAGGGATTAACACAAAGTGTTAATCCCTTTTTAAATAGATGTGAGGTTGTCTTTTAGAAATTACCTCTATTGTCTTTAATTTCAGCTTTATCTTTTAATGCAGTGTATGCTTTTGAAACTGAATACGACTGGTTTTGAGTTCTGTCTTGATTAATGTATGTTGTGTAGCTTGGTAAATCAGCAGCTTTAATAACAGATTTCCCTTTAATCATATACATACCGGCATTTCCTTCAATAATTTCAGATGTTTTTCCAGAAGCTAAATTAAATGCTTTTCCAACTACTTTTGGTTCACTTCCAATATTAGGGATAACAGGTGTTTTTAAAGAAACTCCTGTTGCAGGAAGAACAGATGCTCCAGATGATTTTGCAACCGATTCTAAAGTGTTACCATTCATTTTCTTTTTGATTAATTCTGCTTTCTTTTTGTTTTTTAATAATGGCTCAACAGATTGTTTTGCTAATTCGATAGGTAATAATCCTGTTTCGTTTTTATCTTTCAATTTTGCAATAACAAAACCTTGAGTTGTTTCAAAACGTTTTACACTATTAATATCTGTGTCACTACTAAATGACCATCTTACAATTTCTCTTTGTGAACCTAAACCTTGAACATACTCGTCAAAAGCTTTAATGTTATTTGCGTTAACAACTTCAACTCCTGATTTTTTTGCTAAAGCGGCAAAATCTTTGTTTTCTAATGCATCAGATTCAAATTGGCTTGCTTTTGTATAAGTTGCATCAATTGTTGCGTCTGAAGGTTGAATTTTTTGTGCTACTGTTCCCATTAAAACAGCATCGTTTTTGCCTGAAACTTTAATTACGTGGAATCCAAAGTCTGTTTCAACTACTCCAATTGAACCAACAGGATTGTTAAATACATAATCATTAAATTGAGGAACCATTTGCCCAGGAGTAATGTTGTCATACTCACCACCATTGTTTTTTGACCCTGGATCATCAGAATTTGTCATTGCTAACATTCCAAATCCGTCAGGATTTGCTTTTGCTTGAGCTAATAATGAATTTGCTAAAGCTTGCGCTTCTTCTTTAGTTCTTGTTGCAGCTGATTGAGGAGCCCCTTTGTAAGCTAATAATATATGACTTGCTTTTGCAGTTGCGTTTGCTTTTCTACCAATCATTCTTGATAAGCATTGGTGTCCGTTATGAACATATGGTCCAAAAACGCTACCAGCTGGAAGATTAAATAGTTGCTCTTGAAATTCTAATGGAAGATCTTTTTTGGCTAAGTAAGTAGAGTCAAATTTGATATCAGAATTTTCATTAACAAATTTACCAACATTTGATACTGAATCAAATTTTGTTTTTAATTCATTAATTTTTGACGACATTCCTAATTCATCTTCTTTTGAAGGTTTGTTTTCAAATAAAACAAAGTCAATAGATGTTGTATTGTCTGACTTGTATTTTTTAGGACTTTTTTTCATGAAGTCAATGATTTCAGCATCAGTTACTTTTACTTGGTCATCATTAATAGATGAAAAAGGAACCATAACATAATCAAAATCTACTTTATCAGCTTCTAATTTGTAAGCCAATTTACCTTCAGCTTTAGTTGTATAAACACCAGATTTAATCATAGTGTTGTACATTTGTTCTACAGTATATTTTTCAATGTTTCCTTCAAAAGCTTTCCATTGTAACCATTGTTCTTGGTTTGGAGCGTTTTTGATTGATTTTAAAAATTCTTTAAATTTATTTTCATCAAATAAACCAGCAGCATTTAAAAACTGTGGATTTTGAGCAAAATTAGGATTTTGTTTAATTACGTTGATAAATTGTTCGTCACCAACTTTTAAACCTAATTTTTCAAACTCTTCAGAAAGGATAATGCTTCTAACTTCTTGTTCCCAAGTACTGTTAAAAGCTTGTGTATTGCTGATTCCTTGTCCTTGTTTTTCAGCCATTGCAACTTTTTGCAAAAACTCTTGTGTTGGAATATCAGTTCCGTTTACTGATCCAATTTCGTTAGCATCAGAACCAAATGTTCCGCTTTGAAAAGCATCACCAACTAAGAAAGCTAATAAACAAAACCCGATAACAATTATAAGTAATCCTGTGCGTTGTCTAATTTTAGATAAAACTGCCATTTTATTTGTGTTTAATTTTTTATTCAGAGGGCGAAAATACAATTATCTATTTAATAATAAAATAGTAAGGACATATTTTTAGCCTAATTTTTAAAGAAATTTTACTTTTTTCTTTATTTGATTGGAAATAAAAGTTAGCAATCTTTTTATTAGTGAATAAAAAGGATGCAAAGAATACTTTTTTTAATAAATGTAATTGATTTTTAATACTTCTAAAGTGTGAGAAGTATTATTTTTTATTTTGATATTTATTGTAAAAATGTCTTCTAAAAAAGAACATTCCAATAGCAACTAATGCAATAATTAGGCTTAATCCGTATGATTCGTTGTTTTTAAATTTTGTTGCAGCGTCATAAAAAAAGAATGCTGCAAAAATTAAGTAAATGTATTGTATGAATTTTAAATAAGACATAATTGTTGAGTTTTTATCAAAAGTAATAATTTTATAGATAATTATGTAATTATTTTTCAATAGACATTACTTGCCCACTACTTTTTTGCATGTTAAAAATTTTGAAATCTTTGCTAAAATCTACACCAGGACCTTGAAGAAACCCGCCTTTTTCATCGGTATATTTAAAGTGTTTTTCTGTAAAAAACCATTCATTTTTTTGATCAAAATACAATTGCGAAGTTTCTAATTTTTTTCCATCATGAGATGTGATGGTTACATTGCCTTGTAGGTCAATAATATCTGTTTTTTTGTACGAAATTGCATAATCAGAAACTATTGTTGTTGTTTGACCAGCGTTGTCATACATGGTCACTTTTATACCTTTTGGGAATTCCGTAAATGGATTTTTAATATTGCTGTAATCAAGCATTTTTTGACTCACAAGTATTGATTTAATTTTTCCTGAATCGGTATATTTTAAATTCAATGAATCTGCTTCTCCGGTTGGAATAAAAGAAGTTTCGCTTAATTTTTTAACTTTTTGAATATCACTTTCGCATGAAAAAAACATAGTCACGATAGATATCGTGACCATGTTAATTATATTATTTTTCATGAATTTCTTCATCTTATAAGCTTGGAACCGCTACACTTTCACCAACCCAACAATTAAAAGCAATTCTCTGTCCCGCTTTTCCTGATTGGAAAATTTCAGTTTTAGATGGAGCTGCAGCTCTGTAACTTGCAGCAGTTTTACTTGCTAATCCTTTTATTGATGAATCTGCTGCACCAGCTTTGTCACAATATTGTGCTGCCAACCAATACATAGCTCTTTTTTCAAATTGATCATTTCCACAATCGTTAATACTGCTTCCATATAATTGGGCAATTAACAAATATGCTTTTCCATAAGAAGGTTTAACCGCTAAAGCTTTTCTTGCATAGTTACGCGCTTGTACTTTGTTGCTTTTGCTATAAATACTTGCCATTTTGTAGTATACATTAGCTTTTTTAGAGTTGTCTTTATATAAATCAGCTGCTTGATTAAAATAATCCATCGATTTGCTGATGTTTTTTCTTTGGTATTCTACTACTCCTAATTTTTCAGCAGCCTCTGCACTTGGGTTTAATTTGTATAATGCTTCAGAAATTTTAGAGAACAATGGATCTGTATCACAACCTTTAGCTTCTAAACGATTTGCAGCTCTTTTTAACCACTCTTCATTACCTTTGTTAGATTCAAATCCTTTTTGATAGAACGGAATTAACTTATCGCAAGTAGAAAGTTCTAAAATAATGTTGTCCATGTCATTTTTAACACCTGCAAAAATTTCTAAGTTGCTTTCAATTTTTTCTTTTCTTTTGATTTCTTTGTCAGCTAAGGTTTCTCCAGCTTCTTCTTTACTTAATAGACCGTCTTTTTCATTAGTAAGTTCATCTTCTTCCTCAACTAATTTTTGAGATAGGTCATCATATTTATCAAAGATTTGTTGTAACTCAACACCTTTATTTCCAGCTTTGAAGTCTTTAACTAAAATTTCAAAATATACATACATTGCTTTTGCATACTTGAAATTTGCATAGTCTGTTTTAAAAGCATTGTCTAACAAATCATATATTTCTTTGTCAGTACCTAATTTATTATCAAAAAGAACTAATCCTTTTTTCATTTTATTTCCTGTACCATTGTTAGGGAAATTCAAATCATGCTCATCATAAAATTTCATTAAATCACGAGCATATTTTTCTTTATCTTGTGGAGTTGTTGCTTTTTCAATTTTCAATTTAATTGCAGCCTCACCATAAGAGTAGATGCTTTTGTGAAAAGAAGGACAATCCTTTCTCAATAACGTTAAATAGTCATATGCTTCAACGTTTTTTTCTTTTACCAATTGTCCCATTAATTGAAGGTTTTCTGAACAAGCTTCTGTGTTTTGAGCTTGAGTGAATAAACCTGCTATTGCTATAAGTAATAAAGATAATTTAGTTTTCATTTTTTTTACACTATAATTATTAATCAATTTTTCTCTTTTTAAACCAGATATCATTTAATGATAATCCTACACTTAAGTTGAAGTAATTTTCTTCTATTAATCCGTTTGAAGTGGTTCCTTTTTTACCAAATTCAAAGCCTAAATTAATACTTGAAGCTCCAACTGGTAAACCTAAACCAAAATTCATGCCATAATCATTAATACTTTCATTGTTTACTATCAAACCTGTATTTTCATATCTGAAACCAGCTCTATAAACAACTCTATTTAAGTAACTTGAGAAGGAATCATATTTTGGTATATAATAACCTCCAATTGAAATTTTTGTAGAATTTTCAAAATTAACATCTAAAATATCATCAAATCTATTAACCAATTTACTATTTTGTGAAAATGTCAATTCTGTTCCAACTAACCATTTTTTTGTGTTACCAATACCAGCACCAAAGCTAAATTTCGTAGGAACAATAAGTTTTGTGTCGTTTACATCGATATCTTCTTCGTCGGCAACTAATTCTGCACCATTAATGTTGTAAATTATTGTAGCAATGTTTCTAGAATTATCTGAATTTAGTTTTGATTCTGGGCTAAATGTAAAACTTGTATAGAGATTTGTTTTAGTGTTTATAGGTGTGTTATACAACAATCCTATATTCGCTGATATTCCTTTAATATTTGAACTGTTTTTTTCTCTGGTACCTAATTGAATTGCTGGTTCAGATAAGAACTCTACAGCTTGACTGTTTAATTTTCCAAAGTTATATGAAAAGTCAAATCCAACGCTTAACGATTTATTTATGCTATAAGAAGTTCCAATGAATACTCTGTTAATGGTACCTTCTCCAGAAAATAATCTAGTTCTTTCTTCTCCATCAATAGCAGAAATATCTTGGTTTTTATATCCAACAGCTGAAAAAGGGGTAAGTCCAAATGAAACTCCAAACTTCCCTAATGGAAGTCCAACTGCGATGTAATCTAAAGTTGTTCTTTGTGCTTTTTCGTTATCTGAGTCGGTTTTAAGTTTGTTGAAATTACTTGTTCCTCCAACAGCAAATGTGGTAAGTTTTAACTTTGAATATGAAGCTGGGTTTATTAAGTTTAAGTGAATGCTATCTCCTACAATATTCAATCCACCCATAGCTCTTGAATCTTGAGTACCCTTAAATTTGATTTCGCCTAATCCATAATAAGAATAAGGAGAAGAAGTGTTGTCTTGAGCCCAAGAAAATGTAGCCATAAAAATACTAACTACAACTATAATTTTTTTAATCATTTTCATTTAAATAAATTGATAAAGTATTCAAACTCTCTAATAAGAAATTTGAATTGGCAAATATGGTGCTTTTTAATCTTTTAGCCAAAAAATCTGTATCGCCTCCTGTTAAAATTATTGTTAAATCTTGATTTTTAAGAGAATATTGGGAAATAAACCCATCTATTTCATAACAAATACCATTGATTATTCCACTATGAATTGAGTTTTCGGTTGAGTTTCCAATGAAAAGCTCAATATTTTTTTTTTCTAACAGCGGAAGATTTGAAGTGTAATTGTTTAAACTTTTATAGCGTATTTTTATTCCTGGCGAAATGGCACCACCTAAATAGTTGTTATTTTCATCAATAAAATCATAAGTAATACATGTTCCAGCGTCGATTACTAATCTGTTTTGGTTGGGATATTTTAAAACAGCACCAGCAGAAACTACCATTCGGTCTATTCCTAATGTCTTTGGTGTAGCATATAAATTAGTAAACGGAAACTTCGTTTCGTGACTTATAATTTGAAGATTTGTATTTTTTTGAAGATAATTTAAAACAGTAGAATTGAGTTTTCCAACGCTTGAAATTACAGAATGGCTTGCATTTGGATATTTTTTTAAAATATTTTCAATTTTTTTTTGTGCTTCTTTCGGTTCAAATACAAACAACTCGATTTGTGTATTTTGTTCAAATACAGCGACTTTAATTCTTGAATTCCCGACATCGATAGTAATAAGCATGCTTTTATTTTAGATGGGACAAATATACAAATTGATTTTTTTTATTATTTGTTTTGGAAAATATAAAAATCGTTCTATATTTGCACCCGCAATCAACAAGCAGTAATGCTCTAAATTGTAAAGGTACCTTAGCTCAGATGGTAGAGCAATGGACTGAAAATCCATGTGTCCCTGGTTCGATCCCTGGAGGTACCACTTAAAAATCCGTAATCAACTTGATAATCAAGTGGTTGCGGATTTTTTGTTTTTACTAGGGACAATATTAGTGACAACTTTTAAGCTACTCGTTTTCATTTGATTTATAATATTATATTTTATCAATAAAATTATTTATTATTAATGAAGAGGGGGGGTATAACAAAAAAACTCTGAAATCAGTTATTTGAGTGTAGGTGGTATTGCGCTTCATAGATATTTAAAATTTAAATATCAGATTCTACTTATTTTTTTAAGACATGTCTTTTAGGATATAATTTTTTTTAGTTCTTATAATTAAATATTAGTGGTTATTCTTTTTTAAATAATGATTAGTGTTTTAATTCAAAAAAATTTGGTTTAAATTTTTATAATTAATACTTTAGATTGCTATAAGCACAATTGATAAACTTTTCAAATGATACAATCTCAAATAGTAAAGGATTTATTTAAAAGTAAACAGCCTCATATTATTCTTACTTCAATTAAACATTTAGATTATTCTCAAGCTTCGAAAAAGATTTCTCAATCCTTAGGTTTTCCTGCTACAAAACAATATCTCTTTAATAAAGCTTCAAAGCCAAAAAATTATAAGGAATTAAGAGAGACTTTAATTTTAAGTAAAGGGTCTAATTTAGAGGGTGAATTGGCATGGTTTGTAAATAGTCTTTCAATATTTGCGAATGACATTAATCATTTTATAAAATTAGAAAGTGAATTTCAAAAATCTATACTACTTGATGATTTTGATGTTTCAAATAAAAAATTACAGACAATTAATGAAGAGATTTGTTTTTCTTATTGGTCTTTAGAAAATAGTTTCTCTTTAGAACAAAAAGAAAATGGAAATGAAGGGAATTGGAATTTTCTTAAAAAAATAAATTCAGAAATTAAATTACCTTTCAATTTATTATTGGTGTCACTTTTTAGTAAAAAGGCTGAAATCGAAACAACTTTATCACAATACAAGAGAGATTTAGATGTTGTTTTAAATAGATTAAATGCTGGAGATGGTAATTATTTTCTTTTTAAAATGGGATATGTTTATTCTGAAGAATTCTCCGATCTTTCGTATTTAATATATGCAGAAAACTCAGTTTCAATTATTGATAAATATTTATTTTTAATTGATATTCTTTTTGAATTGTCACTTAATGAAGTTAATAAGCCATTAATTCAAATGGTTATAAATGATATAGAAAGTTTTGGAATAAGTGATTTTAGATTAAATAGATTAAAAGAATATAATAATTTAACTGGTATTAATGATTTAAATTGTGAAATTTTAGATTTATTTGATTTATACTCAATTGGAGAATACGAGAATAGTATTCAAAGGTGTATTGAGTTGTTGAGAATTTACCCCCAATGCATCGAAATTTATGAAATATATCTTAAATGTTTGATAGAACTTGAGCTTGGATTTAAACCAACAGGAGTATCTGAGAGTATAGATGATATTTTAAAAAATTTATTTTCAATATTTAATAAAGAATTAGATTTTTATGCATGTAAAGAAAATCTCTTAAAGCAATGTATTTGCTTCTCTAAGTTAAGTTTTTACAAGCAATTAATTTCATTAGTGTTAAATTTAAGTGGCAGAGAGATCAATAAGAAAGCAATTAATGAGAGTTTTTTTATACATTCTACATTTTCTAATCCAAACCTTATTTTAATAAATAAAGGAATTAAATTCAACAAAACTGATTATAACAATCATATTTCAATTCGAATAAATTATTCAATTGCAAATAATCAATTAGATTTATTAAAAGATGAATTAATTCCTGAAATCAAATTAAAAATATATGAGGCACGTGCTAATTATTATTTAAACTCCTCAGAAAATTTGACCACTTTGATTATGTTAAATGAGGATAAAAAATTAACTAATTATTTTAAAGAGGAAATTATTGTTTGTTTGTCAAAAGCATATACATTATTAAATATGCGAAGCTCATTGATTTCTTTAATAGTAGATTCATTTTTTCAAAATCAATTTTTAACAGAGAGGATTGATAAAGAATTTCTTTTAGATTTTATTATTGACAATAATTATGAGTTGGATGTTACAAATATTGATTTGCCAATATTTTTTCATATACAACAAGTTAATTCTTATTTTCAATATGCATCACTTGAACAATTTTTAAATATAATAAATGTAGATAAACCTTCTGAAATAATCGAATTTAATGATAAGGATAAGTATATTTATTTGTTAAATAAAATATGTACTATAGATGTTTTGAATAATTTTTATCTAGTTTATGAAAACGACGATGAAGTATTGGATGAAAGGATAAAAATTTTAAGTATTTTGTCAAAATTTGATGAATCAAACCTTCAATCGTATATTGAAGAAATCACTCAACTTACTCAAAAAAGAAAGATAAATGAAACCATTAAAACTGTAAATGATGGTAAGATAAGTCTTAATTTTTCAAGAATTAAGGATGATAAAGATTATTCTTTAAAAAATAGTTTTAATCGTTTTATTAAATTTAGAAGTTTTACTGATAAAACTGACTTAAATATTTTTGAAAACACTGATTTGATAAAACTATATTATTCAGAAATTAAAAATGATCCAGGGAAATTACAAGATGCAGCTTTCATTTCTTTTAAATCTTTATTTTTTGAATTAGTTGATTATTTCCTGTTTAGTCCTGAACATGGACTCGATGGAGATTTGAGTACTAGAATTAGACATGGTGTTTTAGAAAATCAATTAAGATCGGTTTTTATAAATAATAATTTAATTTCAAAATTAAAGTCAGATAACACATATAAAGATATTGAATTTTGGAGTAATTTAGGGTTGGAAAAATCTTATCCTGATAATTGTATTCTCAAGATTCAAAACATTTTAAAAGAATTTTCTAGATCAGTTGATTCGCTTATCAGTAAAATAGTAACTGAAGATATGCAAGTTAAATCTAATAATCATTCTTTTAAACAAAATGCTTTATTTAATTATACTTTTAGTAACGAGAATTTATGGATCGTATATAATAAGTTTAATGAAATTAAAGATTATGATGAATTTTTAGATATAATGTTTAGTACATTAAAATTATATACCGAGAATCTTTTGGAGAATATAAAAGATTATTTACAAAATGATCTAAATAGTATATTTCAAAATATGTTAAGTAAACTGCAAGATGATTTTAAAGCTCTTCCTCAAGGTAATGAAGTCATTTCTGAAATTAACTTAACCATAAACAAAGCTAAAACTTATATTGAATTAGAACTACATGAAATATCTAAATGGTTTAAAATTGCTAATAATACTAAAGATATTTTTTTAGATATTGATACTATAATTGGAACTGCTGTTGAATCAATTAATGTAATTAATTCAGAAACAATTAATCCAAAATTAGATATAAATTGTGATATACTTTTTGAAGGTTGGTATTATTATTATGATATATTTAAAATCATTTTGGAAAACGCAATTAAGCATTCAAAATTAGAAACTTCTGCACTTAATATTGAAATCGTAGTTAATCAATCAATTATTTATAAAGATGTTGAGGGTGCTAGCAAACCTTTAATTAGTCTTCAAATTGAAGCAAAAAATAATTTAGGAGATATTGATTATGCTAAAACAAATAAAAAGTTATCTAGTATTGTGAAAAATTGGAAGTCTGATCTTAGTTCTGTCAACAAAGAAGGAGGAAGTGGATTTCAAAAGATTAAAAGGAGATTAGTTTATGATATAGATGTATTTGATAATAATATTTCTTATAGATTAGAAGATTCTGTGATTTCAATAAAATTAGACATGTTGCTGTACACAAATATCGAATATGAAAAAAATTAATATATTATTTATCGAGGACAATAAAACAAAAGCTGAAGAGATTAAAAATTTTGTAATTCAAAATAATGATTCTTTGGAAATTACGATTAAAGAGTCTTTCACATCAGGACTACGTGAATTGTTTACAGGAAATTATGATTTACTTTTTTTAGATATGAGTTTACCATCTAGAGAAGGGATTTCTAGTAGTACAATAAATAATTTTGAACAATTAGGTGGTTATAAGATTTTAAGCGAAATGAAAAGGAAAAATTACTATATTCCTACAATTGTTATCTCAATGTTTTCTGAATTTGGTGTAGGTCAATCATATATGAATTTAAAAGAGTTGGATGATATGTTTTTGGAAAAGTTTGACTCCTTTTATAAAGGCTATGTTTTTTATTCTGCAAAACAAGATGAATTATGGAAAATTGATTTATTAAAAGCTTTAGCGCCCCTAATATGAGAATTTTAATTGTTGACGATAACATTGAAAAGATCAGTGAATTATCGGAATTAATATATTCGAAAATTCCAAATGCATATATTGAAACTTCTCAGAATATTACTAGTGCAATGCTGTTGTTTAAAGAAAGTGATTGTTATAATCTAGCTGTTATAGATTTATTACTTCCTATAAGGGCAAATGAAATTCCAATAAAAGAAGGTGGTAAAATATTGCTTGATGATTTGTATAGAAAATCTAATTTGAATATTCCTAATTATATTATTGGTTTTACCCAAAGTGATGATAAAGATGTTGAATTTTCAAGTATATGGAATGTCATATATTGTGATAAAATTGGTAAATGGAGAAAAGTATTTAATGATTTACTTACTCATATATCAAATACTAAGTTTATTAATTTAAATGACGCTAAAAATCTACCTACTTTATATGTAGAAGGTGTGACTGATGATTATTATATAAAATCAGCAATTGAAATTTTTTATGGTGAATATTTAAATAAACTTGAAGTTATATCACAAAAAAATGCTGGAGCCAATTGGATTGCTAATCAAATAACAATATGGGCTCTTAAGTTAAATAAAGCTGAAAATCAAGAGTATTTAAAAGCTGTAGGTTTACTAGATTCAGATGATGCAGGTAATAAAGCAAAAAGAGTTATTGAAAATAAAAACTTAACTGACAATCAAAAAAAGTGCTTTAATATTATTCAGATTAGTCCAAGTCACAATCCTAAAATTTTAAACTTTTATCAAAATAAATGTAAAATAGAAATAGAAATTGAATCATTATTTTCTTTTGATATCCTGAAATATGCTGATAGCTGTGGGTGGTTAGAATTTAGATCTGTTACATTCATTGAAACACCCTTAGACTGGGAGCAATTCAACCAATCAGCAAGGGATTATGTTTTGTCAAAAGGTATATTGGAAGATGATTTACTTTATTTGAAAAAAGTTAAAAAGGAGCATAAAAAAGATTTTAGTGATTATGTAAATAGTCTAGAAAATAAGGAAGAGGTTTTTTCAAACTTTAAAACTTTAGTAGAGCAAATATTAACAACGCTTAAACTTTTAAAATAATTTTAAATTACAAATTTGATTTTTAAAACTAGATGAAATAATTTAAGATTTTTGTATGAACAAAAATTTACGTTTTGATTATATTGTTTTTGTGTAACTTTTAATGCTGTTTATCAATAAAAAAATAGCTCTAATATAATAATTTGAGACACCCTAGTTGGTGCTCATATATCATATAATTCACTTAATTTAATGCCGAAAGCTTTTGATAAAATTACTGAAGTTTTTAGGGTAATATTAGTTTTTCCTCTTTCAATTCTTGATATACTTTGCTTGTCAAGATTACACATAGAGGCTAGGTCAGTTTGTGACATTTTTCTAACCTCTCTTAACTCTTTGACTTTTAAGCCAATAAGTTTTTGATATAATTCTATTTTTTGTGAATCTATTGACATGATGTCAATATTAATTTTTATATTTGTCTAACAGGTAAACATATATGTTTACCATAGAAGTATAATAGGCTATGAAAAAATTATTATTAATGTTTTTTTCAGTTTTTATCTATGGTCAAGATAGTATTACTGAAAAGTATTATCGAGAAAGAGGTTATGCTATCCCTCCAAGAAATACACATATTGAAATACCACAACCATCATATACAAATTATTTAAATCTTATTCCAGCAAATTCAAAAACTGAATCAATTGAAAATAATAAACAGAATATAAATGAGAATAAAAGAAAGTTAGTTGAAGATTCTATAAAGGCTAAAGCCATGAAACTGTCTTATGCAGATAAGAAATTGGTTGAGTTAAATTCAAATGAAAGAATTTTAGGAGGTTTAAAGGATAATAAATTAGGATTGACAGAATATGAAAACCAAAGCTCTCATAACAACAATAATATCATACAATTAACCCATAAAGAAATAGGAACAATTCTATTTTGTATGATTGCATTTCTAATTTTAATAGCATATTATTTTAAAAAAAAATCTCCAAAAAGAGAAAATAAGAGCAATGAATTCACTAAGTATAAATTTACAAATGATTTAATTTATAAAAAAATAGAGTTTGCCGAAATAGTAATTAATGAAGATTCGATAACAACCAATTTATTTCCATTCATTTCATACAACGGAACTTATAAAATAATAAACAAACACGAAAGACACAATAATGACAAAATTCATGTTGTAATAAAACAACAGGACAATTCAACCAATAAAAAATATGTAATTACCATCGATAAAAATAAAATTAAAATTTTTGATGAAAATTTAGTTGGAATAATATTGAAGAAATAACATCAAAAAGAGATATTTGGGAATTATTAATTGTATCAATAACTTTTGATATTATTTCAACTCAATATGCAAACTCTTGACAACTTGAATGACATAATCATTTTGATTCGTCCTCTGCTTTAAAACAACAGACATCCTTTTTTTATATTATGAATTTCGGACATAAACAGATTAGCAACTTTTGTTACAATAATAAATATATTTTGAATGAAAACGCATAATTTTACTTTAATTCTAAAATTATTATCTGTAATATCTTTCTTCATCCCTATTCTTTTCTTGTCTAATTTGTTCATCTGCTACTGCTAAATATTGCGATGCCCATTCAGCTACTAAATTTATATTGTGATTCTCGATTGATTTAAACAATTCTTTTTTTGCTTCTAAAAGTGGCACAACAGATCCAGTCCAAGAATAAGTCCCCATATTTGAACTAAGATGCCTTAAAACTTCTATATTGTTACCAAATTCATCAATTAGTTTTTTTGAAATTGGATGCCATTCAGAATAATTATTATTATTATCTCCAAAAATCGGTACTAATTCAGCTAAACGTGTTGGTGCTAAAGGTTCATTTTCTTTACACCATTTAAATATTATATTTAAATCGCCATCAAATAAAATCCCAATACTCCTACCTATACCCCCTATGTTTGATTTAAGAATGTGTTTTAATCCATAGAATTTACTATATTCTTCATCATTACCAATTATAGCTTTTGATAAATCATACCAAATTGCATCAAAATGTATTTTAATAAGAACTTCATATATACTTTGAATATAATTATCCAAATGATATGTATTTTGCCAAGTTATTGATTCAATGATAGTATTATTAACAAATTTAGCAAACTCTGATTCTTCAGTTGATGCTAATATAGAACATATAGTTTGAGACCATTTATAATCTATATTTCTTTTTTGTATAATTGCTCCCAAATTATAAATACATTCTTTAAAAATAGGAATTAAAGATAATTTCAATTCTTCATTATCGTACCCTAAATTAAAATAAATTTCAAAAAGAATTACATAACCATCTTCTCCATATGAAAATAGTTTTTTACTAAACATAATAAGGTCTTCTTCATCGCAATTTCGAAGCGAATTACTATATGTAAATTGTTTAAAATTTTCTAAATAAGATAAATCTTTGTCCACTAAATTATATAATAAATTAAAATATTTTTTCCCGTTTGTGTCATTAGAGATAAAATAAAATAATAAATAATTAAGGTGATTATCTTGTGATAGAAAATTATAAAATCGATTTTTAACATCATCATTAGATTCTAAAATAACCCCCCCTAAAATAGCTACATTTCTTTCTTCCTTTTTTAAATCACTTAATGTTCTTATTGATAATTCAATAAATTCATCAACTTTTTTAGGGCTATCATTTATAAGTTCATATATTCTCTTACCAAATTGATATGAATTAACTTGATTATTGGTATAAAATATTTGAAAATGTGATTCCCATGATATTCTCTCAAAAATAAATTCATCAGCTAATTTAATAACAGATTCTATCATTTTATCATACGAATATATTTCATCATTATCTAAATAATATGAATCTGAAATAGATAAATATCTTGTTTTAAAATCTGTTTTTGTAAGTGTATTTATTATATTATCAACTCTTTCTAATAAATCCTTAGATAATTTTCCTTTTTCATATTTTTTAGCTGATTTTAGTTCTTTTAATCCTTTATCCCAATCATTTTTTTTGAAAATGGAAATTTCCTCAATAAACGGAATCATCACATGTCCAAAACCAGCATTAAACATTGACCTTATACTGTTAGCTATTGTTAAACTTGCTAATTCAGAATAATTGTCGTTATCTGATTTTATTATTAACGTTAATTTTAAGATAATATTTGTCCAATACTCACGTATTTCATCCCAATTTGGTTGATAATCAATTAGTTTTTTACTTCCTTGATTTTCTGACCCAGACATTCTACTAAAATGGCCATAATCTAAACCAGATTTCATTGCATTTATTGCTAAACTATAATACTCCTGATTATCTTTGTTTAATGCCCATTCAATAATTTCCCAACGTTGTTTTAAATTCGCTTCAGTTCCTGCTAAAAATATTTTAAACAAATGAAGAAATTGTCCAGTAGCATTATTTGACCAAGTTTCATTTTCAGATATTGAAAATGAACACAATATCTTAGCACTTTCAATAAAAGTTCTTTTGTCAAAACATAATTTTTCTAAAACCCAAACAAGATTTCTTCTGCCATTTTTTATATTTAATATATCATCCTTAGTTTTATTAGTTAAATTTCTAGTTAAATTTTTTGAAACAGCAATAGGATTCACTTCAACAAATGAGCGGAAGAAACGTGAACCCATCTCTGTATTTAAAACTTCCGCATTATCGAAAGGGCTTCCTGACCCAACAATTTTTTCTATAATTAATACTGCATTTTCATTATAACCTAAATTTTTCATTTGTTCAGCCATAGCATCTGTAAGATGATTTCTATGTGGCTCATCAAGATTTGATATACTTGTAATTATATTATAAAGACGTTCAGGAGTACATGGGTCAAGCCATTCTTGTGTTAGCGACATAGCTAAAGGCAAAGGTCTAAGACCTATTAACCTTCCTTTTCTCTCAAATATTTCTCTTTTTAAAAAATGGGAACATGTTTCACGAAATTCATTAATAATTACTTGGTTTTCTCCTGTTAAACTAGTTATGTTTTTATCTGTTGCTATAAAGTCTAATTGTGAGCTTAATTCATCCTCAATTCCAAAATAACTAAAAATTGAACATGATTTAAGTATTGTTCTATATCTTTCATTTGTACCTTTATCTCCAAGAAGTTTATCGAGCAAATCTTTATCATCCAATTTTCCAATAAATTTTTCCCCTTTTTTTATACTTTCCCCAATAAGTACAGCCATTAAAGGTATGCCTTGAGAAAATTCTTTAATTTTCTCAATTTCATCATCTTTTAAATTAGAGAAATCATCAGTAAGTATTTGACTTACTACTGATGTTAAATCTTCTTTTTTTATTAAAATATAATTTACACCATTTATTTTATTTTGTTCTATCTCTTCGGGATTTGAATCAATAGTAATTAAAGAAATTAAATTGTTTTCGTTATTAACAAATTGAAGAAGTTGTCTATGAGTCTCAGGAATACAATTATCTAAAATGACAATTCTATTTTCTTTTTCTTTTGTCAAATTAGTAAAAATGGTATGATAATCAATATTACTATAGTGATTACAATTTAGATAAAGTACTCTACTATTTAAATCAATAGACTCCTCAGTATTATTTACTCTAAATAACTCAAATAAAATTCTTGTTTTCCCAAGTCCAGATAAACCAATTAATCTAATACTCTCATTTGGTTTTTTTATAGCTTCTAATATTTGATTCTTTATTCCTGTTATTATATCATTTTCATAATATTTTTGATTTGTATTTGTATACATTTCCCAATCATTCCAAACAGATAATGGTTTATACTTTTCCTTTTGATTTTGTAAAGCAAAAATTGCGGTTTCTGTGATTGATTGTGTTAATTTAACAACCAAATCATTGCGAACTTTTTCAATGTTATGATTTTTGGAAGAATATTTATATTCAATTGGAAATCTTAAATGTCTAATATCAAATGGTATGTTATCAGAATTATCATTTGGAGAACCATAGGCGTTATTTAAGACACCAATTATTTTTTCTACTCCAATAGACTCATATGCAACCCCATATTCATAAAACACATTGTTGTTTTGAAATGGCTTATATTTGTCACCTGTAATAAATCTAATAAATTTTTTAAATTTATTTATATGATTGACAACAGAAATATCTGCAATAAAAATGTCGCAATTAGGTATTCTCTCATCAGTTATTTTTGAAGCTACCCCAACTGAACCAGGAAGTCCAGCTGTACCTTCTTGAATTTCAAATTCAACATTACTTAGTACTGGAATATTTTTAAGTTCTTCAACAGATTTATCTATACAACTTCGAATAAATTTTTTATTATATTCTATATTAGTTGTCACTTGCCATGAAAAAAATATTTTTAATTTCATTTCTATAATTTTCTTTTAATATATTAATACATTATTTTAATTACAATTCAAATTGCTTTTTATTAATATAAATAATTTCAAATTATATAAAAACAAAAATATAATTTGACTCATTTAACAATTCATACATCATAATTTTAAACAGCAGAATCAGTTTGAGGAACCGAACGACTTAATATTATTGTTGCAAATAAGAAAGTAATTAATATTTGAATATTACAGATAGCATTACCTATATCTGATAAAGGTTTAATATCTGAATAATTCGAAGCTAATGAATTAGAAAAACTAAACATAATCGAGTATAATGATGAAGAGTTTTTTACACCCCAATCAATATCATTACAATATGGAATTTGATATAAATAAGCAAAACATAAAACAGAAAATGACAATGCTAGTATTAAATGCATAAATCGTCTTTTAACTCTAGCTTTTGTAAAATTATCTGTTTTTAATGCATTATCATCCCAAACATGATAATAAAAATAAGTATATACATTTGAAACAATAAGATACCAAATCGATATAGTTATTAAAGAATTTGAGACATGAAATTTCCATATTAAAAACAAAAAAAACCATTTAATTATAATAAAAACATCTGTACCAATTCTATTTACTTCTTTAATGTTTTCATCGCTATTATTGGATGTGAATTTTCTTGCAATAAATTTGAAAAATTCTACAAGATTAAAATATTTTGTTTTTTCAATTATTAAATCAATAAAAGGATAAATTATGCCAGATTTCATATGATATATATTCTTTAATATTTATTTTTTAATTATTATTTTTAGAATTGAAACATAGTCTAATAAACTAAAACAACTATTTTCTTCAATATAAATAATTATTCGAAACATGCTTTTAATTCTTAATATCAAATATAGACAATTCATTTAAAAAAACTATGAGTAAATATGATTAGTAGTAAATTATCAATACCCATCACTTTTTGTTTTTTTATAAAAAAAATGAAGATGAAAAACAATTCAATTACTGAGTTAGTAATTATTCAATTGACAACTTAGGTGAGTATCCAAATGAATCTCTTGTAATATCTACAATAGCCTTTTGTACAATATTGGCGTGTTCAGGTAACGTCATTATAGAATCATGAATAGTTAGCATGAAAATATTTGGATGGTTCTTGCTTATGTGTTTGATAACTTTATTAAGTATAACATCTGATTCGAAATTTTGGAGTAAAATAGCTAATTTTTTATAGTCAACTTCTTTTATTTTCATTAATACGGCACATATTGTAGGGAATTTTTTAGAGAACCATTTTTTTTCATTAGATGTTGTTTCGTTTCTTGAAAACAGAACTTCAAAAATTATAGGTTTCATGAGTAGTTTTGGGTTGTCATAAAAATCACATTGTAACATCTTCTTTTTTGAATTAAACTTTCTTTTTTCATAAGTGTTATTGTATCCAACTTCATCTATCAATTCCTGTCCTAGAACAGGATAAAAATTTCCTTGAATAGTTAAATCAACAAATCGCTTTAGCTCAGTTGCATCAATGCTTTCGGAAGGAATGTGCAAGATTATAGTATTATTATCTATTATTATTTCTTTGTTGTGTTTTATTAACAATAATAACATAGCTAGAAAATAGATTTGAGAATTTTTCAGATCTACATTAACTAGTTTTTTGTTTTTATAGTATAGGAATTGTCTTAAAAAACTTTTTAGATTCGTTATATTAGTATGTAGCCTTTTATCAGAACTATGGCAGATAAATCTAATATTTTTGTCTCTAATGGCGTTAACAGATTGAATCAAGTTTGTTTTAATACAAGATTTTATATCAGAACCATTAATTTTATCAATTGCACCATTATAGTCAATTGTAAAATCTTCATCGCTTATCCAGTTAAATAAATGTGCATACTTCTGTTTTGCAGATGGCATTATTCTGTTTTTTAATTTTTTTATTAAGCTATGCTTCTCTATACTTACTTCAATATTTGAAACTATTAGTTTATTTGACACTCTTATCCTGTATTTATTGCATTTGTGTTTTTGAGCAAAATAGTTTTTTCGCTCAAGTAAACCATGTTTAACAAATGAATTTAAGTATTTATTGTAGTCTCTAAAAGTTAATTTTCTAAATAATTCAGAGTGTACCGATATAAAACCATTTTCATCGATATTATCATGTGTTATATTTGTTAATTGATGTATGATTATTTGAGCTTTTTCGATGCTGAAATTGTAGCTTTTCTCTTTTTCTTTAATTTCCAATATTTGGTCATATATGTATTCATTAATATATATTTTCATGTTGTAAGATTTAAAATTTGACAATACGAAGTCGTTCCGAACTATTCGGAATTTTTTCTACTTATTAATTTGAGGATTATCAATCTTTATTAGTGTAAGAACACACTAAAATTGACAAGTGATGTTATGAGACGTTTTTTAGGTACCTCTCAATTGAAGACCTTTTATATCTTGGTGAGCGACCTACATAAGTGTCGGGCATTAAGTAACCTTTTACTCTCCAAGAATTTAGTGTTGGCATCTTGATTTTAAGGAGCTCACAGACTTCTTTTTTGAAGAGCAATGCATCTTCATCGTTTTTATCAATAACATCTTCTTGATTTATTGAAATGGTTTTTACTATATTGCTAGACTCTCCTAACTTTAATAGTACTTTTCCAGCCACTTTTTCAGCAATATATTCTAAAAGCTGATTCACAAAGTGATTTGTGTGTGGGTTGTTGATTTGAATTTCTTCCATTGTGTAATATTTAAATTAATACTACAAATGGAATGAATGGGAAGGTTGGGAGCAATTCAGGGACTTTTTTAACATTATTTTATCAGTCCACTAACAAATTCAATATTAGCTTTTTTTAAAGCAAAATGTCTTGAATTTGGGTCATTTCTATTAAGATAATATCTTCTAAAATTAGAACATGTATCCCTAGTAGCGAAATTTGAAATTTCAGATAAAAATTGACCAATTTTATTTTCAATACCTATATTATAAATTTTGGCGTAATATTCTTCAAGGTATACTATAAGTCCTATATAGTAACAAAAAGAAAAATATATTGTTTGAACTTCTATTACTTCTATGCTATACGAACTGTCTCTCCCTAATATTACTGCAATATTTAAACAATTTTGGCTATTATGTTTTTTCTTCAAATTATCATAAAATCCAATTTCTTTGAGTAGTTCAAGTGTAGATTTATTATGAGATGAATTAATCAATTCTTCTTCACTAGATGGAATGCCTATTTGCTTACAGATTAATTCTTTTCTTTTCAGAAATTTATTATTTAGTGAGTTTAAAACACTTAAAAGAATTTTGTTTTTATTACTACTATATGTAGTTAATCCCAACATTAAAATTTTACTTTCTAACCTACTGATGTTAAAATCAATTATTGTTTGATTATCAATATCTACATTTACATTATTAGCTAAGTTTTCTAATGTTTTATTATATTCTTCAATTGATTGATTTGAATAATGATTTTTAAAAGAAAAAGCATTATTGTCAATATTCATGATTGTTTCAAAAGCAAAATCATTTATTTCGTGTCCATCTCCTTTATTAAAAAAACTCATCTCTTAAATTTTTATACTTGATATTTTAAATTCATCAGACGAAGTGATTTGAGCAACTTGGTCTTCGTTTGAACTCCTTATATAAATTTTGAAAGTTTTGAGGTCAGAATGACCTGTAAGCAACATAATGTCGTGTACGGGCATTTTGGCTTTATATTTAAGCGTGGCGTAGCTGCGACGAGCCGAATGCCCCATAATTAATTCATGTTTTGGTATTTTGCTTTCAATAATTTTGTTGCCTCTTGTAATGGTATGTTTTATAATTTCATTAATTCCAGCTTTTTGACCAACTTTTTTAATATAATCATTTAATTTTTGCTCTGCAATTTTTGGAGGGAAACTACCATTGTATCTTGTATTCATAATATATCTTATTGCAGGTGTAATTTTACAAAAAACTGTTTTTCTTGTTTTCTGTTGAATTATCTTAATGAATTCTTCATCATTGTGTACAACAATTTCATGCTTATTCAAATCTTTGTAATCACTTATTCTCTGACCAATTTCACAACCAATAATAAATATATCTCTTGCAAGCTCATAATGAGGGAATTTAGATAAATCTAATTTAAGCATTTTCTCTTGTTCTTCCAATGTCAAGTAAATTGCTTTTGTCACTTCTGTTTCAATAGAAAATTTTTTAAACTTTAAATTATTATGCATATCATCTTCGAATGATGCATTCATAAAAGTTTTAAAATTCTTTAAATGTTTCGCTATAGTATTCATTGAATAATTAGAGTCAACTTTGTACTTTTTATTTTGCATATAATTAATAAATGCTGTTAAAAAGTCTTTGTTTATAAAATCATAATCGACTTTATAACCAGTGTCGAACTCAAACTCTTTTAGATGTTTTAAAGTTTGTCTATAAGATTTAAGTGTTTGGCTTTTAGTTCCATCTCTGTGTTTGTTTTCTTTATCCTTAATATGAGCATCGATATAACTAAGTAGGTTAATTTTTTTTTCCTCAACAATAACAGGCTGATTTTTATGAGTGAATTTATTTAGATGATTTCTTAAAACATCATTTGATAAAATAATTTGTTTTGCATCACATTCAGCAACAAAATTTAAAATTTCGGATTTTAAATCTCTTAGTAAATCATTTATTTGATTTGAATTTCTAACGGCAACAACATTTCTGACTTCTGAACCTGTCCAATACTTCGGAAGTACAGAGTATCCAACGGCATATTTAAATCTATTCTTTCTTCCATATGAAAAATCTAAGAAGATTGGCTTCTCTTCTTTTGTTGATTCTTTTAATCTGAAATTGACTGTTCCGCTTGTTCTCATAATTTATTATAATGTTGTACCCAAATATAACAAATTAAATTAAAAGGGACAACATAAGTGACGCTTTTTAGTAAACGAATATAAAACTTAATAATATTAAATATTTATTAAATTTAATAATAACAATGCTTTGCAAAGGTATTGTTGTATATATGTGTTTATGAAATTTGATTAGTGTTTACGAAATTTAGGTACTGGAGGTACCACAAAACCCGAGTAGCAATATTCGGGTTTTTTGTTTTTAATAGGTTTTAAAAAAGTTACAGAACCATTTCTTCATACGATAAAACAGTAGCATAGCCTTTTTCTATAAAATAGTTTTTCGGATTTTCTTTAGAAAGTACCATTACAAAATCGCCACCCCAAGCACCTAAACTTTTAACAACACCTTTAAAATCGGAAAATAAATTTTCTTGAACCGTTTTTGTTTCTAATACATCGCTCATGATAATTTCGTGTTGTTCCATTAATTTCGCAAATTCTTTTCCTTCTTTGCAATCAATGGCTTCATAAGTAATGGTGTTTATTTTTGAAATTACTTTGTTGGTTTTATGTCGCTGTGTTAAATAGTTTGAAATTGCCGATTTACTATTTTGTTTCTGATTCAGATAAACAAAATGTATGTTTTCTTTAAATTTCGGATTAAAATGGACTGTTTTAAAATGCGGAATTTCATTCTCTAATTGATAAATAATTGGCGAATTGGTTTGTGCACACGCCACATCATAACCGCTACCACCAAAACTTTTACTCAATAATTCAAAAGCATCAATTTGTAACCATTGTCCAATGTTGTTTATTAAAGTTGATGAAGTTCCTAAACCCCAAATTCGAGGAAACGTTAAATGCGTTTCGATTTCGTAACCTTCTTCGTTTAAAAAATGGGGATTTTGGATGAATGCTTGGTGCAAAATTTCGATAAGTGTGTTTTTTACCGAATGATTATTTTCTGAAAGATATTTGTTTTTGATGTCTGAGAAAGTAATGCTGTCTTGAAACCAAATACTTTCATCTGAATCAAAGCTTATCCAATTGATTTGTTGGTTGTTTCCTTTTTTTACGATGAGATTTTGTCCGAAACGCGTAGGAACTGCTAATGCTTTTGCACCGTCGAGCACAACATATTCGCCTGTGAGTAATAGTTTTCCGTTGCTGTAAAAAGTTTGATTTTGCATTAACTTCTTATTTTTTCTAAATAGTCGATTACTAAACTGTGTGAAACGGTGGTGTCTTTGAAATATTCTAAGACTTTTTGTTTTTCTTCTTTTGTAGCTTGATATTGATTTAAAATATTCATCAAGTGCATTTTCATGTGACCTTGCTGAATTCCAGTTGTGGTTAGCGAACGTAAAGCTGCGAAATTTTGTGCCAATCCAGCTGCAGCTACAATTTGCATTAATTCTTCGGCTGATGGTTTTTGTAATAATTCCATCGAGAATTTTACTAATGGATGTAACGACGTTAAGCCTCCAACGGTTCCAAGTGCTAAAGGAACATCTAACCAAAAAGTGAAAATTCCGTTTTCAATTTTAACGTGTGATAAACTTGAATATTGTCCAGATTTACTTGCATAAGCGTGAATTCCGGCTTCAACGGCTCTGAAATCATTACCTGTGGCTAATACTACAGCATCGATGCCGTTCATGATGCCTTTGTTGTGTGTAACTGCTCGGTAGGGTTCAATTTCTGCAATTTTTACTGCGGTTGCAAACTTTTGAGCAAATTCGTTTGAATCGATGTTTTTATCTTCTGAAAGTTGTTCAATTGGACAAGAAACTTCGGCTCTAACTACACAATTTGGCACATAATTACTCAAAATACTCATAATGATTTGTACGTTCTTTTCTTCAGGAGAAAATCCGTCATAGTCATTTGCTTTTGTTTCTAATGTTTTAGCAAATTGTTCTAAACACGTATTGATGAAATTCGCACCCATGCTGTCTTTTGTATTAAAAGTAGCATGAAGCTGAAAATAATTTGGAATTTCCGAAGTTTTATCTCGTAATTGAATATCTAAAATTCCGCCTCCACGCTTTTGCATGTTTTTGGTAATTTCATTGGTATCTGAAAAAAAATGCGGTTTTATTTGGTTGAAAAAAGCAGTTAATTTTACAGAATCTCCATTGAAAAGAAAGTGAACTTGTCCTATCTTTTCAGTATTAATGATGGTTGTTTTAAAACCACCGCGTTCGCCCCAAAACTTTGCTGCTTTTGAAGCGGCTGCAACTACTGAACTTTCTTCGATAGCCATTGGAATAGTGTAGCTTTTTCCGTTGATGATGAAATTTGGAGCTACGCCATAAGGCAAATAGAAATTGGTAAGTGTGTTTTCGATGAATTCGTCGTGAAGTTTTTGTAAATTTTCGTCGGAATTCCAATATTTTGTTAAGCTTTCTTTTGCTTCCAATGGATTGATAAAATAATTATTTGTAATCCAGTTGATTTTTTCCTCTTTAGAAAGTTTAGAAAATCCTTTTACGTTTTGAGTCATAGCAATTAATGTTCAAATGAATCGCAAAGATACTAATTGGATTAATTGTGAATGTCGTTTACCCATTTTATTATAGTTTCTTCAAAAATATTTTTTTCAATTGGTTTAATAATAAAATCGTTCATTCCTATATCGATGCATTTTTCTTTTTCTCCGGTTATAACTCCTGCTGTGAGCGCTATAATTATGGTTTTTGGTAGTATTTTTCTAATTTCAATAGTTGCTTCATAGCCATTCATAATCGGCATTTGAATATCCATAAAAATTACTTGAGGAAGTTCTGTTTTTGCAATTTCAACGGCTTCCAGTCCATTTGTGGCTTCAAAAATTCGGCAATTTGGTAATTGGTTTTGAACTAATGTTTTAGTGAGTAACATATTGATTTTATTATCGTCTACGACTAAAACTTTTACATGATCTACATGTTTGTTTTTTTTCGATTCTGTTTTTTCAGTCTGTTTTTTTGATTCACTTTTCTTGTTGAAAATGTTTTGAAGAACACTGTGTTTAATAGGTTTTATTATGTTTTGTACATTTTTAAAGTAGTTAATGTCTGAAAAGTCTGAAGTAGAGCTTTGCATTACAAGGACAGAAATATTTTTATGCTCTTTTAGCTGTTTTATTGTTTTTAAAACTACAGGTTTTGTTAAGTATTCTAAATCTAACAATAATAAATCGAAATTATTTTCTTGTGCTTCTTTTTCAAAATCAATCTCTTCAGGTTGAATAATTTGTGATTCTATTTTGAATGATTCTAACATTTTTTGAATAATCGAACCAACTAGAGAGTTGTCTTCAATGATATAGGCTTTTTTGAAGGTATTTGATTTAAGTGTTAAATGATTTTCGCAAGGTTCGGTTTTTAAGATTAATTCAAAACTAAAAATGGAACCGCTGTTAGGCTGACTTTCGATGGTTAGTTTGCTGTTCATTAATTTTAATAAACTGTTTGTGATAGTCAATCCAAGTCCAGTACCGCCAAAGTTTCTTGTGGTTGAATTGTCTTCTTGCGTAAATGCTTCTAATATTTTTTGTTTGTTTTCTTCTTTGATTCCAATTCCGGTGTCTTTGATGGCAAATTTCATCAAAGATTTACTATCATTTAATAGTTTAGAAGTAACCTCAATTTCGATTTGACCTTCATGTGTAAATTTTATGGCATTACTCAATAAATTTTGCAGAATTTGTTTTAGTCGAATTTCATCGGTCCAAATGGCACATTGTACGTCGTCATGGATATTTACAATTAATTCCAAATTTTTTTGGTGAGCCATAAATTTCATCATATCAACTGAATTATTAATAATATTATGAAGACTTATTTTTTCTTCCTCAATTACTAATTTTCCAGCTTCAATTTTTGAAATGTCCAAAATATCGTTTACAACATCTAATAATGTTTCAGCCGATTGGTTTACTGTTGCTAAATATTGTTTTTGAATTTCGGTTAAATCTGAGTTGAGCAATAATTTACTGAAACCAATAATTCCATTTAAAGGTGTTCTGATTTCGTGACTCATATTTGCCAAAAATTCTGATTTTGCTTTGTTAGATGATTCTGCAAATTCTTTAGCAATAACAGCTGCTTCTGCAATTTTTCTTTCGGTAATATCGATTAAAACACCTTCAATGTATGTTATTTTTCCATTGATAACTACGCCTTCCCCATATTCTTCAATCCATACAAATGAACCATCTTTTTTTATTAGTCTACAAGTTATTTGATATGGTTTTTTGTTTTGTAATGCATCATCAATAATTTCTCTAATACGATCTTTATCGTCCGGATGATATAAATCTAGCAGCGAAACTTTATTAAACATAAACTCATCTCTATGATAACCTGTTAGTTTTTCAATTTCATGATTGAGATAAACCTTGGTTCTTGCTTCGTTGTATTTTACTAAAAACACCGATGCAGGAATATTATTTGCTAATAGTCTAAATTTTTCTTCACTTTCTGCAATAGCTTTTTCATTGTTTATTCTAATAATAGTTGCCGAAATATTATTGGCAAGTGTTTGTAAAATACTAATTTCTTCTTCAGACCAAACGCGTTCATTTTTGCAATCATCAAATCCGATAAAACCTAAAAAAGTGTCTTTGTCAAAAAGTGGAATTACAAGAATAGAAACGATATTTTGAGCAATTAGAAGTTCTTTAAAATCACCATCTTGAATATCTTTGATTAAACTAATGTATGGCTTCTTACTTAAGATTAGTTGCATAAAATCGGCAAAATCTTCATGTGGAATGTTTTGCAATGTAGGATTATCAATTTCTGCTAGGTCAGTTTCTGAAACCCATTCAAATCGTTGACTGACTAAATTTGTTTTACTATCGTTTTCAAAATAGTACAATCGATCTACTTTTAATACTTTTCCAATTTGCTCAATTGAAGTATCAAAAATTTGGTTTTTATCTTTATGAACTAATAAATTACTAGTTACGTTTGCAATTGCTGTTAAAATTTCATTTTTATAGACTATTTGACTTTCGGCTCTTCGTCTTTTTGTAGTTTCAATTGTTAGTGCAATAATATCGCCAATTGTTTTTGCAAAATTGATGTCTTCAGTTGACCAATATTTAATTTCATTCGTTGCTTCTAAACAAAGAATTGCTTTAAGTTTTCCCGAAATGTAAATAGGAATGTCTAAAAGTGATTTGATGTTGTATTTCGGAAAATATTCGTGTGCGAAATCAATAAGATCATTGTTTTGATAAACATCTGAAGCAATAACAAGCGGGTCTTTTGCAATGGCTTGAAAGTAATTTTTAAAATCGTTTTTATTTAAAGTTAAATCTGCATAATGTTTGTCTTCGTGCTGAACATAAATATTTTCTAATGTAATTTTTTCTTCTGTGTTTTCCCATATACTAACACGATCAATGTTTAGTCCAATAGCAGTTTCTTTACAAATATGCTCAAATAATGATTGTAAATTATCAAAATGATGAAAATTTAAAGTTGATAATCGATTGGAAACTGCATTGAGCCTTGAAATTTCAATTCTTCTTTTTTGCTCTTCAATTTCAATTGATTTTGAAAGTGTAATATCTCTCATAATACATGAATAGCCAGTAATTTGGTCATTTTCATCTTTCTTTATAGATACTTTTTGTGAAACCCAAATTTCGTCTCCGTTTTTTCTAATGATTGGAAACTCGAATAAATCATATTCGTTGGTTTCAGTTGCGTTATTTATATAAAAATTTAGAACCGATTTTTTGTAATCTTTTCTTGTAAAAAAAATATAGTTTTGACCAATAATTTCATCTATAGAATAGCCTAATGTTTTGATAGCAAATTTATTAGCATAAGTTATTTTTCCAGACCGATCACATTCATAAATGATATCTTTTGCATTTTGAATTAGATTTGCGTATTTTCTTTCTAAATTTATTTTCGAAGTTACATCTTGTCCAGTTGCTACAAATAAGTTATTGGTGTGTTTAAAATCGGTCCACTGAATGTATTTGAATTCACCATTTTTACATTTTAATTTTCTAAAATATACTGCATTTGGAACAAATTTACGATTGTAATCGGTTTCTGTAAAATCTTTATCTTGGGTTAATTCCCAAAAGGCTTTTCCTAATACTTCTTCGGTTGAATAACCTAGAATTTTTGTAATTGAATCGTTACAATATTTTACATTTCCTAAATTATCAGTGGCAATAATTATTGAGTTGGTATTGTTGATTATATCCTGAGTAAATAGAAGATTCTTGTGGTTTTGCGTGTAACGAATAAATTGCGAAAGATGAATTAATAGTGTAATAAAAACAGTATTTATCAAAACAATAATACTATTTTCATTTATTTTATAAGAAAGAAGTATAAATAATAGTGTGAAATTTATTCCGATAAAAAATAAGTAATATTTGAATTTTTTTATGAAAAATGTCGAAAAAAACAGAATTAAAATGTATTTCGAAAACAGAATAAAATGAATTGGAATAGTAAATAGATTGTAAATTATTAACAACCAAAACACAGCAAAACTAAAAATTAAAAGACCATTTGTATATTTTAGTGTTTTTTGAAAACTTGTAAAAAAGTACAAAAACAGACAGTATAAAGCTACAAAATTCCCAGAATAGTGCTTTAAAACAATACCTAAATTGAAATAAGTATAGATAAAATCTGAAATAAAAAAAAGTAATGCCAGGTAAAGAAAATATTTCCTGTTTTCTTCTACGGATTGTAAAGAGATTTTCTTATTAAACAAGCTTAACTCATAGTTTGATATTTTAAGTTGCTTATACAATAAAAAGGCAAAAACAAAGATTGAAGCTAAAATTATTAATAGCAAAATAAAATCAGAAAATTCTGGATTTATAAACAAATAAAAATTTTGCGAGGGGTAAAATTGCTTCATAAAGAATTTCAAATTTCTATTATAAATGTAATTAAATATTTTTTATAAATCAAAAACTTGATTAAATGAAGTTAAAATTATGGTTATTTGATAAATTTTCACTAAAATTGGGGTCTTTAAAAGCGAATATTTTATGAAAAAAATCAGTTTACTATTATTATTTGTTCTAGCAAGCTCATTATCAGTTGTAGCGCAACAGAAAATTACATTAGAAGAAATATGGGGTGGAGCCTTCCGTACAAAAGGAATGGACGAATTAAATGCAATGAAGAACACCAATCAATACACGGTGTTGAATTTTGATAGAGCAAGTAAAAGCTTTCAAATTGATTTGTATGATTTTGCAACTTTAGAAAAAGTAAGTACTTTATTTGACACGAAAAATCACTCAGAAGTAACTTCAATTGATAGTTATTCATTTGATTCAAACGAGAAAAAAATCTTGATTGCAACCAATTCAAATCCTATTTTTCGTCATTCATTTACAGCAGATTATTTTGTATATGATATTGCTTCAAAAAAAGTAAGCAAATTCACAAGTAATCAAGTTCAAGAGCCAACTTTTTCTGCAGATGGAACTAAAATTGGATATGCTTTTGAAAATAACTTATATGTTTATGATTTAATTTCAGGCGCTTCAATTCAAATTACGCAAGACGGAAAAAAAAATCATATCATTAATGGTATTACTGATTGGGTGTATGAAGAAGAATTTGCTTTTGTAAAAGCGTACGATTGGAATGCTTCTGGAAACAAAATTGCGTACATCAAATTTGATGAAACCGAAGTGCCAGAATTTTCGATGGATATGTACAACGAAGGATTATATCCAACACAAACGGTTTTTAAATACCCAAAAGCGGGTGAAAAAAATGCAATTGTTTCTTTGCATATTTTCGATTTAAAATCGGGAACTACTAAGAAAATTAACTTAGGAGATTACAAAGATTTTTATATTCCAAGAATCAAATGGACTAGCGATCCAAATAAGTTAAGTGTTCAAGTTATGAATCGCCACCAAAATAATTTAGATTTACATTTTGTAGACGGAACTACAGGTACAACTAAAATTATTTTAAACGAAAAAGATAATGCTTATGTTGATGTCACTGATAACTTAACTTTCTTGAAAGACAATAGTTTCATTTGGACATCAGAAAAAGACGGATATAATCATATTTACCACTATGATAAATCAGGTAAATTGAAAAAACAAATCACTTCTGGAAAATGGGAAGTAACAAACTATTACGGTTTTGATGAAAAATCGGGAATGATTTATTATCAATCGGTAGAAAATGGTTCAATTAATAGAGACGTTTACGCTATCAAAATTGATGGAAAATCTAAAATGAGATTGTCATCAAAAACAGGAACAAATTCGGCAACTTTTAGCCCGAATTTCCAATTCTTCATCAATACCTATTCAAGTGCAACTTCAGCACCAATGTACACTCTAAATAATTCGAAGACAGGAGCAGTTGTAAAAACAATTGTTTCTAATGAAGCGGTTGAACAAAAACTTGCTAAATACGATGTAACTCCAAAAGAGTTTTTCGTATTAACTACTGAAAAAGGTCACCAATTAAACGCTTGGATAATTAAACCAAAAAATTTCGACCCAAATAAGAAATACCCTGTTTTCATGTATCAATATTCTGGTCCAGGATCGCAACAAGTAGATAACGCTTGGAACAGTACAGATGATTATTGGTTCATGATGTTAGCACAACAAGGTTACATAGTAGCTTGTGTTGACGGAAGAGGAACAGGTTTCAAAGGAGCTGCTTTCAAAAAATGCACGCAAAAAGAATTAGGGAAATTTGAAGTAGAAGATCAAATTGATGCTGCTAAAGTAATTGGAAAATACAACTACGTTGACGCTTCAAGAATCGGAATTTTTGGTTGGAGTTATGGCGGATTCATGTCGTCAAACTGTTTGTTCCAAGGTGCTGATGTGTTTAAAATGGCAATCGCTGTGGCTCCAGTTACTTCTTGGAGATATTACGATAGTATTTACACTGAGCGTTACATGCAAACTCCACAAGAAAATGCAAGTGGTTATGATAACAATTCACCAATCAATCACGTAAGTAAATTAAAAGGAAACTTCTTGTTAATTCATGGAACAGCTGACGATAATGTACATGTTCAAAACACCATGAAAATGGTTGAAGCATTAGTTCAAGCCAACAAACAATTCGATTGGGCTATTTATCCTGATAAAAACCACGGAATTTACGGTGGAAAAACACGCTTACAATTGTACACCAAAATGACCAATTACATCAAAGAAAAATTATAATAAACCAATAAACTAAAACTAATTTATATGAGTGAAGTAGCAGCTAAACAAAGCCATCCAAAAGGACTGTGGGTTTTATTTGGAACCGAAATGTGGGA
>Ga0209373_10000910_pt1 | contig 39996 bp, 37 predicted proteins | sample Higcelweek5metaG_FD_187173 | JGI IMG/M metagenome (GOLD analysis project Ga0209373, IMG submission 187173) | Freshwater pond sediment microbial communities from the University of Edinburgh, under environmental carbon perturbations - High... | ecosystem: Environmental > Aquatic > Freshwater >... | reverse complement strand
GGCGATGCTTAAAAATGGCGTCATCCCCGCGAAAGCGGGGATCCATGTTCATCCCAAGGGATAACGTCAACAGATAGATTCCCGCTTTCGCGGGAATGACACAGGTTTTTATCTCACAGCACCAACTTTTGAAGTACGAAGCGTATATATTTCCCAAAAACCATGTCATGCCAGCGGAGGCTGGCATCCCATTTCTTTTTTCTTTTTCATGTTATGCAAGAACTCTATTTAAGGAGAAACAAACCACCCTGCGCTTTCAGGAGGGTAATTCTACCTAACAGATTAATGCGCTTCCCTACAAGTCAAAGTGCATATTGAAGCGGTTGTGATCCTGATAAAAAATGTCAACATTATCACCGGGCAGCCAACCACTATTATAACCGCCGACGTCAATAATCTCACCCCCTCCGCGATACGGCTCAGGCGGTGGCGGATTATTGCGAGCATCATGATCGGCAACGATATCAGCCGAGTTACGCGGCACTGGTTTCCCATCTGGCCAAACTTCGTGCGTCGCAATGCGCTCCTGCGGCATAGCACAGGCCGACAAGCCCGCGCAGAGCATCGCCGCTATAATATATTTTTTCTTCATCAAACGTTCATGCTCCCTTTACCGATGCCAGCCCCCTCCATCGGGCGCAGGATAATAATCGTCCCGTCCTCGCGGAGCTCGGTCATGCCGGTTAGGTCCGTCATGATAGTTGCGATAATCACGATCCCCTCGACCGTGGTGATGATGACGGTCCCGCTCACTACGAACACAATATACATTGCCGTCAGGATCGGTGGCCGTCACCGGACAATTGCGCCCCCACGGGTCATAATAACGGGTCACGGCCCAATCAGGCGGTGGGCCATCATAATACCTTGTGACCCACTCGGCACGCGCCGTCCCGTTAAACGCCAGAACCGAGGCCATACTCAACACGGCCATCCCACAGCAACGACCGACAGGCGTTGCAACAACACGGCGAGCTATTTCTTTAGCAGTTGAAAAAAATGACATGGGGCCTCTCTTATAGTTTTAATAATAGCCATCCCGTCAGGGACACATATACGTTTCTCTCTAGATCAAGGCGTAATCTGAATACTCCTGCGAACCTCACGACCCTTACACATTGGGACATACCCACCGATTCCATCCGGCACTAGAACTTCTCTTTCGTGAGGGGCACAACGAAGGTGACGACGCCCCGAAGGTTCAGTTAGGTAAGGACGTTCTGTTTTCTTGATTGTGTAACCCTGCCTAACACGCGTTTCTTCTCGATAACCGTTCCCGTAATCCACGCTAATGCGACCATCTTCCCACTTTCCACCAATCTCAATTTTCACACCATCCCGAGCAAACCCAACGGCGGGAAGCGCGAAGACAACAACCGCACTCGCCGCCGCGATACGTGAGGCTATTGAAGGAGCGGTCGGCACGGCGGTCTCTTGACCAACGCGGCGGAAAGGAGACAAAGCTTTCTTGAAAAAAGACATCATGGCAATCACCTGTGGGTTTCTGTGATGCGTTCGGCACGCGACCGAAGCTAGGGCCATTTTAGCAAAAAAGCAGCCCAAAGTCACGCCACGAAAGGATTTCCGCTGGCCGTTAACCAAACAGGATAAAAGACGGCATTCTAACCGATTGCGGCCAGTTCGACCAAAAAGGCGCGTAGTTCGTCGATGCCAAGCCCTTTTTCCGAGCTGGTGAGCATGACCGTGGGGCGCGCCGCCGGATGCTTTTTAAGCTGGGCCTCGACTTCGGCTACACAAGCCGCCGGATCGCTGCCGCGCACCTGATCGGCCTTGGTCAGCACGACCTGATAGTTCACGGCCATCTTGTCCATGAAGGTCATCATCTCGTGATCGTTCGCCTTCACGCCGTGCCGCGCATCGATAAGCAGGATGACACAGCGCAACCGCAAGCGCGTCTTGAGGTAATAGCGGATGAAGCTGTTCCACTTGTTGACCTCAACCTTCGGGGCCTTGGCATGGCCATAGCCGGGCAGGTCGGCAAAGAGAAGCCGCCCCGCCATATTGAAGAACACAATCTGCTGCGTCCGTCCGGGCGTGTTCGAAGCTCGCGCCAAGTTCTTGCGCCCCGTGATCGCATTAATCAGCGAAGACTTGCCGACGTTCGAGCGCCCCCAGAAAGCGACCTCTGGCAAATCAACGGTGATCGAGCCAAAATGCTCCGGCTGCGCCGCCGCCAAAACAAAGTCGCAAGACTGGGCAAAAAAACGGCGCACATCCTCCATAAGCTATTTAACCCCCGCCGCGCCAAACACCTTCTTGTTGATATACCATTGCTGGATAATTCCCAGAAGGTTGCTGACGGTCCAATAAAAAATCAACCCGACGGCGACATTGCCCATCATGAACGTGAAGATAAGCGGCAGCCATTGAAGGAACTGGGCCTGTGAATTATCCGTCGTGGGTTGAGGCGTCATCTTCTGCTGCACGAACATGCTGATCCCCATCAGGATCGGCCAAACGCCGATATGCGGGATAAAGCTGAAATCAATCGCGCCGAAGAAAGTCAGCACTGATGTCGGATCGGGCGCCGACATATCCTTGACCCACGCGAACAACGGCGCGTGCCGCATCTCGATGCCGACATAAAGCACCTTGTACAGCGCAAAGAAAATCGGGATCTGGATCAGGATCGGGAAACAGCCGGACATGGGATGAATATTCTCGCGCTTGTAAAGCTCCATCGTCTCGATGCCAAGCTTGTTGCGATCATCCTTAAAGCGTTCCTGCAACTTCTTCATCTCTGGCTGGATTGTGCGCATCTTGGCCATGGAGCGGCTGGACTTAAGCGAGAGCGGCAGCGTGAGCAGCTTCAGCGCAATTGTGAAGAGCACAATCGCAATCCCCATATTGCCGGTCTTGGAGTTCAGGAAGTCGAGCAGATACAAAAACGGCTTGGTCAGGAAGTAATACCAGCCGAAATCAATCGCGCGATCAAAAAGCGTGATGTCATACTTCTTCTCATAATCGTCGAGCAAGGAAACGCGCTTGGCTCCGGCGAACAGGCGCACTGTCCGTTCGCTGCTGGCTCCGGGAGCCAGCGAAACGGGCGTGCCACGAAAATCGACCTGATAGGTGCCACGTTCCTTTTCCGCCTCGTCCCCCTCATGCTCGAACGAGAATCCGGCAAGGATTTTCTCATCCTTCGACGGGATCAGGCTCACCAGCCAGTATTTGTCGGTGATCCCCAGCCAGCCGCCATCGCTTTCAATTGCGATTTTCTTGTCTTCCGCCAGCGTCTTGTATTTGTATTCCTTGAGGGCTCCGCCCAGCGCGCCGATCGGCCCCTCATGCAGCACATAGGTCCCATCGGTGCGGGGCATCCCCTGCCGCGTGATCGAGCCATAGGGATAGAGCGTCGCCGTATCGCTGCCCGTGTTCTTCACGCGATCCGTGAACGAGAACATGAAATTCTCGTCAAGCGAGATCGTCCGCTCGAACGTCAACCCCTGTCCATTGTCCCAAGTCAGGCGAACGGGCTTGTCAACGGACAGCACGCCGTCCTCAGCCTTCCACTCGGTCTGGTCGGTCGGCAAAGCCAGCCCGGCTGTCGAGGAAAGCCAGCCAAGCGACGTATAATAAGGCGCATTCGGTGCCTCTGATCCGGCGGGGGAAAGCAGAACAATCTCGGGCGAAGTCGGATCAACTGTCTCGTGATACTTGACCAGTTCCAGATCGTCCAGACGCGCACCCTTCAAATTGATGGACCCGCGAAGCTCCGGCGTCTCGATGCGCACGCGCTTGGTCTCGGCAACAACAACCTGCCGCTCACGCGGGGGCTGCGCCACAACGGGAGCCGCTGGCTGAGCCTTGATCTCTTGTTCTTTCTTCTCAAGAGCCGCCAAATGCTGCTGATGCTCAAGCATCGGCTTTTCATACATGAAGTGAAAGCCGACCAAAATCAGCACAGACAAAACGACAGCGGTAACGAAATTGGTGTTATCCATGGTCTCTCAAGCATACTTTCGTGGGAACAGGGCCGCCTTCACAAGGCAGGGCCAAGGCGAAATGGGTATCCCATTTTTCAGGCGACGGATCAATCCTTATTCGACAAAGTCGGCTCTACAGGTGGCACAGGGTCATAACCACTGCCGCCCCAAGGATGACACCGCCCGATGCGTCGCAGTGCCAAAAGGCTCCCCTTCCACGCGCCGTGCAGCTTGATCGCCTCATCCGCATAGGCCGAGCAAGTCGGCATAAACCGGCACTGCCGCCCCATAAAAGCCGATAAGCTGTGCCGGTAAAGCCAAATCAAGCCCCGCAGAATCCCCGCGATCATCGCTCGTCAATCCCTCCCCAGCCCCATCTTGCCCAAAGCCCAGCGCAAATCGCGCTTGAGCCGCTCATAATCGAGCGTCAGCGCATCCTTACGTGCTATCAGCACATAATCATGCCCCGTCTGGGCCCAAAGGGGAAGGTATTCACGCGCCAAAGCCCGAAGTCTGCGGCGTGCGCGGTTACGATCGACGGCTTTCTTGCCGACCATCTTCTTGCTGGTCGTGAGCCCTAAACCAATGGCGCAGGCGGCCTCACCGTCGCCGCCCGAAACCTGTGGCGCGGCCTGAACGACAAAAGCCGTCGTCACCCACCTCTTACGGTGAGCAGCGACAGCCAAAAACGCGCTACGTTTCTTTAAAACACGCAAAACAGGAGCGGCATCACGCATGACGCAGCCCCCAAAGCCTTAGGCCGAGAGCTTCTTGCGGCCCTGAGCACGACGACGAGCAATGACCTGACGGCCACTCTTGGTCGCCATACGGGCGCGAAAACCATGACGACGAGCGCGAACCAGCTTGCTGGGTTGATAGGTACGTTTCACTGTAGAACTCCACTGAACTTAACTTTCGAAAGAGCGCAGTATATAGGGCCATCCCAAGCAAGAGTCAAACCCGAACTCGGTTTCAGGCCGTTTTCTGCGTTTTCAGCCTCTTATTTTCTCTCCCCCGGAGGGAGAGAAAGAAAAATCTTAGGCTTAGCTCCGCTAAGTCTTAGATTTTGCAAGAGAGGGGGAACCTATCCCCCCCATTAACCAAACAACGAACTGCGCAGCAAAAACCCGATCTCCGAAGCCATGAGTTCGGCGATTTTCTGGCGTTGTTCAGGCAGTTTAAGCAAAGCCTCATCGCTCTTGTTCGACAAAAAGCCCGTCTCGACCAGCAAAGACGGCACCTCTGGCGAGCGCAGCACCGCAAAATTGGCCGAGCGCATAGGCTGTTCCAAAAGCTGCCAACGCCGCCCGATCCCCTTGATAAACCCGACTTTGACCCGCTGGGCCGTGTTGCGGGTACGCCGTGCGGCCAGATCAAAGAGAATCGCCGCAACCTCCTTGTCCTGCACCGGCACGGACAGCCCGCCCATCATGTCGGCCTTATTCTCCTTGTCCGCCAGCAAACTGGCAAATTGGTCCGAAGCCTTCTCCGACAAGGTATAGGCCGAAAGCCCCCGCGCCCCTTGATTAGGCGCACTATCCGCATGGATCGAGACAAACAAATCCGCCCGCGCCTCACACCCCATCTCCACACGGTCAGAGAGCGGAATAAACACATCCTCCTCGCGCGTCAGCTTGACGCGCACGCTGGTCGTCTTGGCAACCACCTCGGCCATGCGGCGTGAGATATCCAGAACGATATCCTTCTCCTTCGAGCCCGACACCCCGATGGCCCCAGGATCATGGCCTCCATGGCCGGGATCAATCATCAAAAGACGCGGTGGTTTCGGTTTGCTAGAAGGGGTAGGTGCCGTCTTGGCCATAATGGGTTTCAAAGGGTCAGCCGTAGCCGCCCATAAGGCCTTGGGACACGTCAGCAACAGAGAAGCCAAAGGCAACCCCGCCAGCCCAAGGCGCAATAACCGCCGCCGCTCTGGATCGCACAGCCCCTCTTCGCCCTCTTGTTGCTCTGGAAAAAACAGCCCCATATCTCCAACCCGACAAGAAATGAATCAAGCCGGATTTTACACGATTACAAGCCAAAGAACCACCCCCTGCCGCCATTTTATCCGTTGCGCGGAAGCAGAACGCCAGAGGAATTGCAGATAGACGGATTCTTTGGGGTTAAGGCCTGTTTTCCTGCGATCCTCTCTTTTGCCTGAACGGCAACCGCCCTATCAAACCAGCTAGAATCTTTATCATCAGGGTTTGGCGAAATCCTGCGAACAAGAGGTGTCGAACTTCTTGGGTCTTCCGTGATGGACCCATCCGGTGAAAACCGACAATAACGCACATCACGAAACATAACAGGGAATTTTCCCATAGTGAACGCAGGAGTCTTATTATACGTCAATGAAGGGTAAACAATATTTACACGTGTGAAGGAATTAATCCCGCCGACAATGTCGGCATCAAGAAATTTAGACGTATTAGAGTAAAATTCTGTGTCCTTCGTTGTGAGATTCGTAAAAGTGTTGCAAGTATCGAACATATATTCTTTTGAGAGCTTCGTCCCCATTCTTGCTTGTGCTGCCGCTATTGCAAACATCAACCCATTTATTTTCGTCCAATCGCCCTTTTTTAGCTCAACCCCATTTGAACCCCCATGAGAGGAAAGTATGACGGTATCAAGAGTTCCCCTTTTTTGCACCTCTTGACACAACTCATCCACAACCTTCGTAACAGAATCGAGTTTCTCTCCTGATATGACATGAGCCTCTGGATAAAGAAACTTGTAACCCTTATCCTCATCTTTCCTTCCCGAAGTTTCTGTAATACTCGACGCTATAATAACAAGTTCTTTTTTGTGCATTGGATGGATATGGCTGTGCAGCCCCGATAACACTGAGCTAAGCGGCAAACTTACAGCTAAGCCAAACGCGACACCGACGGTGCATATACCCGGAAGGTCTGCACAAATTGACACAGCGCACCCAATAATCCCGCACACGGCAGAAGCCGCTTTTTCAAAAAAGCTCGGCACGGGACACGATACGGTCTTTCCATCCATCATCGCTGACATCCAGCAATATCCTTATTAACTCTGCTGAAATCCTGACGACAGTATAACAAAATGGGGGTAATAAATGATTACTTTCATGTCGTTATCGGATCAAGCAGCAAAGAACGATGGTTTAAATAGGTTGCTTCAGCCCCATCCGAACGCCTTACGCCGGACGATCAACCCCGTCTTGGGCGATTTGCTGAAGGAAAGCGATGACATTTTCATAAACGGCATCGGCCACATCGCGGCGTTCAAGCGGCAACGCCGCCTCGTCGGCAAAGGAATCCATCCAAAGCGGGGCCAGAACGCGCGTCGTGACATGAGGCGTCGCCCGCACACCGACAACACCAGAAGCCCTTACGGCCTCTGCGGCCTTTTCAGGCCCTTGCTCCAACGAGTGATGAAAATCGGCAAAGTGATAAAGAACGGCTTTCATGAATAAACTGTCGCCCCGGACTATGGCTTTTTAATGTTCTGGTAAGGATCATACACCATGACCGCGAAACTAATAAGAAATACTTTTCTTAAAGGTTTTTACCTTAAAATGTAACCCTTGTACTTGAAGAATCAGAGCACGGTCTAAAAAGTTGCGTCATCCCCGCGAAAGCGGGGATCCATGTTGATCCCAAGGGATGTCTTCAACAGGTAGATTCCCGCTTTCACGGGAATCACTCGCTTTTTGTAAAAGGACACCACTTCTTGATGTTCAAAGAGTATACAGGAACCTCTTCCTTCTGAAAGCCTCTTTCATGCTGATGCGTTCTCTTCTTTTAGTTATTGGCTGCCTTTGGGCCCTGCCGGCCGCCGCCGTGCAGGTCAACGGCTGTCCCGATTTCATCCCGCCTGAAATCGCCGTCAAGCAACTGGTGGCCGAGCCCTCTTTCGACAATACCAAAAGCCTGCCCTCCATCCGCCAAATGACCATCGACCACGGCAAAGATGTCGTCTCGACCCATGATGTCCCTGTTGGCATCACGGCGGCCAGTCTTAAACTGGACTCGCGTTACAAGCTCCGCCTGTCGGTCAACCCGAATGACAACATGGCCTGCGCCCAAGTCTCGGCCTATGACTTGAATATCGGGTTTGACGACACGACTGTCTATCTTGCCCGCGAGCTGCCCTATTATTCATGCAGCTACCGCGCCGTGCTGGAACATGAAATGAGGCACGTTAAAACGGACCGCCAGTTCATTGGCAACTACGCGCCCTATCTCCCCGACCAGTTGCGCGCCGCCATGAGCCGGATCGGCACCATCCGCGCCAGCTCGACGGAAACGGCAGAAAAGCGCATCTCTGCCCAGATCGACGCCTTCATGGCCGATCTAGGCGCCTACCTGACCCAGCAACGCCAAGCCATGCAAGCCCAGATCGACACCCCCGCCGAATATACCCGTCTGGGCAACAGCTGCAACGGCGAACTCGCCCAGCTCATCGCCGAAGCCAAAAAAGCGGGCGGATATTGATCAGCGCACGTCCGGCAACCGCTCCGTAAAGCGCGTCACATAGGGCGACATCATATCCTGCAACGCGTTAACGCAGGCTGGCGAACAGTCATGTTTCGCCAGAACCGCTGGAAGGACATGACCGCCCAAGACTGTCGCAACCATGCTGCGCAGGGGAAGGCCCTTATAAAACACCCGATCCGAAGCCGCCCGACGCAGGGGATGATCTGTCAAAATCTCCGTCTGCCGCTGATCGATTGGAAGCACCACACTATCGCTAACCTTCACCCATTCGGCGTGAGACAGGCCCTTCATGGAGCCAACAGGCGTGCGATAAACCGTCGGAATAATGGGTGGCAAGGCATTAACGTGACCATGATTGATCCAGACATGGGCCCCGATCACGCCGTCTGTCCACGTCGTTCCCTTTCCACAATCGACGAAGACAAGATCAACAGCCCCCGATGGTGCCTTCTTTGTGTCCAACTGAAGCTCGTTCATATTGGCAACGTGAGCTGTTCGCACCAAAAGATCACGGGACGGAAAAGCATCCGTTCCTTGAAAAACGCCTTGGCTTGCCACATGCCAAAACAAGTTTTCGTAATTCTCTCGTTTGCCCAAAAGAACGTAAGCTTCGCCGCCCCTCACGCAGGTATTGTAAACCCAAACATCGGCCACTTTTCTTTCCTGTGCCATGATCCGCTCCCCTAAAATGCTGTTGTTCTGCGCCGCACCCTAACAAAAGACACCTGAAACCAAAAGAAAAGACTATGGTTAACCCCATTGCCCTAACGATCACGCCCCCCCCCTTCTGCCCATAAAAAAAGGCCAGCTTCCGCTGACCTTGCCGCCCTCTTCTCTAGTCCCCATTCCCTAGTCCCGACCTTCCTGCTTCCCGCCCGCCCTCAAGACGCAAGTCGCCGTAAGGATGTCAATACCACATCACCCACCCCTTGTCAAGACTTTTTTCTCTTTTTAGAGAATATACTGCTCGTACTTCAAGAGTTGGTATATTCCTAAACGAAAACGGGTCATACCGGCGAAGGCCGGAATGACCCTTTTTATATACGACATCCCCAACTTTTGAAGTGTGAGCAGTATAGAAAGCCTACCCTTCGATCAGGAGCCCTTCCTTCTTCGCCGCTTTTTGGATGTTCGCCTGTAACTTTTCGAAGGCGCGGACCTCGATCTGGCGGACGCGCTCACGGCTGACGCCGTATTTCTGGGACAAATCCTCCAACGTCACGGGCGGATCACTCAACCGGCGCGCCATGATAATCTCGCGCTCCCGCGCAGGAAGCCCCATCATGGCCGCAGCCAGCAGCTTCTGGCGATGGTGGTTCTCCTGTTCGACGCCCAGAGCGTGTTCCTGACTCTCCGATTCATCGGCCAGCCAGTCCAGCCACTCGCCGCCCGCCTCGCCATCGCGCGAGACCGGCGCATTGAGCGACTGGTCCCCGCCACCCGCAAGGCGACGGTTCATGTCGATGACTTCCTGCTCCGGCACGGCCAGATGCTCGGCAATATGCGTGACCTGCTCCGGCGACAAATCGCCGTTGTCGATCGCGCGCATATCCTTTTTCAGGCGGCGCAAATTGAAGAACAGCTTTTTCTGAGCCGCCGTCGTGCCGATCTTGACCAGCGACCACGAATGCAAAACATATTCCTGGATCGCCGCACGGATCCACCACATGGCATAGGTCGCCAGCCTGAACCCGCGCTCGGGATCAAAGCGTTTGACGGCCTGCATCATGCCGACATTGCCTTCGGAAATCAGCTCGGACAGCGGCAAGCCATAGCCGCGATAGCCCATCGCGATCTTGGCAACGAGCCGCAGGTGACTGGTGACAAGCCGGTGCGCAGCCTCAAGGTCGCCATGCTCGCGCCACGCCTTGGCGAGGATATACTCCTCGTTAGCGTCCAGCATGGGATAGCGACGAATCTCGCGCAAATAAAACGCCAGATTTCCCTCTCCTGCCAGCATCGGCAACTGAGCCCTCGACAACGTCACGCAACGTCTCCTTTCATTCACTACAGACTCGGATGAACTAAATGGGACCCCAGCCTTCGCTGGGGTGACAGTTTGATTTTGAGTCACACTGTCCGCCAAAAAAACTGTCATGCCAGCGAAGGCTGGCATCCCATTTATTTTTTCAGTTTCGGTCAGGCAAAGCCTTTGTTCAAAAGCAACCTAGAGGCAACCACTCCCTTTTTTATCGCCCACAATCATAGCAAAATGATGGCGCGTTAAGCCACACCCTTTTTCCGCAGTTTTTTCAACAGATCCGCCATATCCTCCGGCAAAGGAGCCTTAAAATTCAGAGCCTTGCTACTACGCGGGTGAATAAAGCGGATTGCCCCCGCGTGAAGAGCCTGCCGCTCGAAGTCCCCAAGCAGCCCGACAATCCCCGTCTCGTCCTTACGCGCAGGTCCCCCCTTCCCACGCTGCGAGCCATAAAGCGGATCGCCGACGACGGGATGGCCGACATGCGCCATATGCACCCTGATCTGGTGCGTCCGTCCCGTGGCCAACTTGCATTCCACCAGCGACGCCAGCGTCCCGAAAGCCTCCGTCACGCCATAGTAAGTGAGCGCGTCTTTCCCCCCATGTTCGACCACCGCCATCTTCTGACGTGAACGCGGATGGCGACCAATCGCGCCCTTGATCTCGCCAGAGATCGGCGAGGGCACGCCCCACACCAACGCCTGATAGACGCGACTTAAACTCCGGTCCGCGAATTGCGCCGTCAGCTTCTGATGCGCGAAATCGTTTTTTGCCACGACCATCAACCCGCTCGTATCCTTGTCAAGCCGATGCACGATCCCGGGGCGCGCGACACCGCCGATGCCACTCAAACTCGCGCCACAATGCGCAAGCAACGCATTGACCAGCGTGCCTTCCCAGTTCCCCGCCGCTGGATGCACGACAAGCCCGGCAGGTTTGTCGATGACCAACATATCCTCATCTTCAAACACAATAGAAAGCGGGATCACCTCAGCCTGCGGCTCTGCCGCGACCGGTGGCGGCACAATCACGCTGCACGCCACGCTCTCGCCCTTCAGCTTGTGATTGGCATCGGTGATCACGCTGCCAGACAAACTGACCAGCCCCTCCTTGAGTAACTGCTGCACCCGTGCGCGCGAAAACCCCAACGCCTGCGCCGCCTCATCACACGCCAAAGCGTCAGCCAAAACCTTGTCCAGCCGCCCCGCCCGCTCCAAATTCAATAAAATCGTCTGCGCACCCATATGTAAAATCTACCCCTTACCATAATCTGAATAAAAAGTTTTCTTCCCTCTCCCCCGCCAAGGGGGAGAACGATTACCACACCTCATGTCACCTAAACGCCGTCTCAGTAAAGCTGCGCAGTTTACGACTATGCAACGTGGCGAACCCGCTTTCACGCATCAGCTCAATCGCCTTGATGCCGATGGCGAGGTGCTGGTTGACCTGCCGCTGATAGAAACTCGTCGCCATACCGGGCAACTTGATCTCGCCGTGCAAGGGCCGATCCGATACGCACAGCAAGGTTCCATAAGGCACGCGCAGCCGGTACCCGTTGGCCGCAAGCACCGCCGATTCCATATCCAACGCAATGGCACGGCTCTGGCTGAACCGCTCGACCAGCCCCTCATAGCCAGAGATTTCCCAGTTCCGGTTGTCGGTGGAAACCACCGTCCCCGTGCGCATCACCGACTTGAGCCCATAGCCCTTATGCCCCGTGACATGTTCCACGGCCCCCTCAATCGACCGCTGGACTTCGGCCAAAGCCGGAACGGGCACCCATAAAGGCAGTTCTTCATCCAGCACATGATCGTCGCGCACATAGGCATGCGCCAGAACATAGTCCCCCAGCGTCTGGGTCTTGCGCAGCCCTGCGCAATGTCCCAGCATCAGCCACGCATCGGGCCGCAAGACAGCCACATGGTCGGACACATTACGCGCATTGCTGGGCCCCACGCCGATATTCATCATCGTGATCCCGCGCCCGTCTGCCCTTTTCAAATGATAGGTCGGCATCTGCGGTGTCGATCCTTCCTCCGGTTCGACCAACTCGATATACTCGTGGGGATTGTTCTCATCCTTTTCGACGATAAGGGCCTTCCCCTGACGCACGAACTCGTCCACATAGAACTGATAGTTCGAGAAGATCACAAAGCTCTGGAAATCCGACGGCGACGTGCCCGTGTAGTGGCGCAGCCGTTGCAGCGAGTAATCCACGCGAGGGCCGGTAAACAAAGCCAGCGGCCTGTCCTCATGAAACTGCGGGAAATGCGTGCCGTTGGCAATTGTGTCATCCATTCCCGACAGATCGGGCAGCGAGAAAATCTCGTGCAACAACACAATCCGTTCCGCAGGCAAGCCGCCTTCGACATGCGTACCGTTTTGAAAAGCGAAATGCAACGGAATGGGCGTCTCGCTGACCCCGACTTCCAAAGGCCGCTGGTGATTATGCAAAAGTTGCGCGAACTGGTCGAGGTAATAGCGCGCGAAAATATCGGGTCGCGTCAGCGTCGTGCTGTACCGTCCGGGCTCGGCAACAAAGCCATAGGAAAGGCGCGTATCGACATGGGTCGGATGATCGGTCTCGATGGCGACATAGGGATAGCACACCTCGATCTTGCCCGTTGGCGTCTCGCCATCCACAAACCGCTCGAACGCGTTTTGAAGATACGCGATATTCCCCGCATAAATCTCCATCACATAGGCCAAAGCCGCATGCGGATCATCAAACGTGCGAAACTGCTGGGGCAAAAAAGGAGCCGTCATCCTAAACCAAACCTCACAACCAAAAGAAGCCCCTCACTCTACCCATCACATATCAAGAGTTCGCGGCATTGTATAAAAATCGAGTCATTCCCGCGAAAGCGGGAATCAATCACTCGAAGCTTTCCCTTCTAATCAGCATGGATCCCCGCCTTCGCGGGGATGACGCATTTGTTATAGGGACTCCCAACCTCTTCAAGTCCGAAGAGTCTACCCCATAACCCCCCAAACGCCAACAGGCTCGTGCGGGTCATACCAGCGCGTAAATGAACAGCCCCGCGTCATTGCGACGAGGCCTTGGCCGACGAAGCAATCCAGTCCTCCTGCTGGAAACTTGGGGACTGGATCGCCACGTCCCCCGCATCAAGTGCGGGGTCCTCGCGATGACGAAGGGGAGGCGCGTGAGTCGTTGTGCCCCGCTCAACGCGCCAGAGAAGAAACAGGCGGGTCGAAGAAGTAATAGCCTTTCGTAATGTCATAGGCTTTGGCGATCCGGCGGATACTCCCATCAAAAACCATCTCGGTCAAAGCGCCGCTTAGCATCCCCGCCAGTTCGTGTTCGCTAACCTTCACCGGAATGGACCATGGCAAGAGCTTCAGCGGATGGTCGGGGTTCAAAACCTTCACCTTCACATCGCGATTGTCATTCAAGGCCAGCGCACGCCCCGGCTCGTCAAAAAGCATATCGGCCTTATGACCATAGATGTTCATGTAATTATCCATGAAACTGCCGTTTTGGGCGATGGACACCAGCTTGGCGTTCGGAAAATCGCGCCGCGCAATTTCGGAAGTAATATCCCCATCCAAAGCCGTCAGCGTCACATCCGGCGCATTTGCCCGCGAGAGGTCACCATCGAACCGATCATCATCGGCGCGAACCACTGGCACGACACCGCTAAAAACAAACGGCACCGTCCACGCCGCATGGCGACTGCGCCCCGCCGTGATGAAAGACCCCGTGCAAACGGCGTCATACCGATTTGTCTCAAGCCCTGTCAGCATCGTGCCGAACGTAACCTCCTCGGTCCATTCGACCTTAAGCCCAAGCCGCTGGGCCATCTCCTCGACGATGCCGACGGCGAAACCGTCCAGCTTATGCGTTTGCGTATCCATGGTCGTGGTGGGCGGATATATCCAATAACCACAGCGCAACGTGTTGGTACGCAGGACACGCTCATACGCCGTTTCCTCCTTCACAGGCGACGAGGCCCCGCGCAGCGCATAACCCGACACCCCCGCCCCAACCAAAGCCGCCAGAACAACCGTCGCCACAAACGAAAAGAGCTTCATCTTTTTCTCTCCCAAAACAACCCCGATAATTTATTTCCCCTCTCCCCCCTGCGGGAGAGGACGTCAAATCTTAGGCTTGCGGCAGCAAGTCTTGGGTTTGACTGTGAGGGAGGTGGACACTGCTGCTCTTTACCCCCCCTCTTGTATATTCCAGAAAAACAATCCTCACCGACGTTCAGGATAGCTGGGATCGACATCCGTGATCGTGTCTTTGGTCAGGCCACGAATGAAATCGCCCAGCTTGTCAACTTTGCTTTCAGTGTTATCCTGCTGGGGTGCTGGCGCAGGTTCACTGGCGGGAGCGACATCGCTCTGCCCGAAAGGCATCACCTCGACACTCGGCGGCAGAATATCCCCGATGGGCTTGCCCGCCTCTGCCGACACCATAAAATCATGCCAAAGCTGCGCAGGCAGGCTGCCGCCCGTGACCTTTTTCATCGGCTTGTTGTCATCATTCCCCATCCACACGCCCGTAACATAGTTGGAGGTAAACCCAATAAACCACGCATCGCGGTAATCGGAGCTGGTGCCCGTCTTGCCTGCCACGGGCCGATCCAGCGTCGCGGCGCGTCCGGTGCCATAGCGCACAACATCCTGCATCATCGAAACAAGCGTCCCAACCGCGCGGGGATTGACCGTAACCGGCAGGTTCACCTCGTCACGCGCGTAAAGCAGCTTGCCATCACGGCTGCGGATTTCTTTGATCCCATAGGGCATGACGGCCCGCCCGCCCGTGGCCAGCGCGGCATAAACCCCCGTCATCTCCAGCGGCGTGGCCGAGTTCGTCCCCAAGGCCAGCGATAAATTGTTTTCAAGCGGCGAGGTCACGCCCAAAGCCCGCGCCGTCTCGATCACCTTGGAAACGCCAACTTTCTGGGCGACGCGCACGGCAATGGTGTTGATCGACTCGGCCAGGGCAGCCCGCACCGTCATTGCACCATGATATTTACCGTCGTAATTTTGCGGTGCCCATTTGCCGATTTTAAGAGGCTCGTCTTCAAATACATCGTCAGGAGACAACCCCTCCTCCAACGCCGCCAGATAGATCACGGGTTTGAACGACGAGCCAGGCTGGCGCATCGCCTGCGTTGCGCGGTTAAACTGGCTGTCGTCGTAATCGCGCCCACCGACCATGGCGCGCACCGCGCCATCGGTCGTCATGGACACCAAAGCGGCCTCTTCAACCTTCTTGGCATCGCCCTGCTGGGCCAAAATAGAATCGACCTTGCGCTCTGCCTCGCGTTGCAGGCCCAAATCCAGCGTCGTGGAGACAACAATATCCTGTGGCTCCTTTTCAAGCAGGGCCATGACCTGATCGACGATCCAATCGGCGAAATAGTGTCCATCGCCGCCAGCCCCCGGCTTACGACGCGGCATCGGCACATTGTCGATCGCGTCGGCCCGCTGTTGTTCGCTGATATACCCCGCGTCCACCATGGCCATCAAAACGGTCTTGGTCCGCTCCATCGCCTGTACCGGATCATTGGTCGGCGCATAACGCGAGGGCGCACGCAAGAGCCCCGCCAGCATCGCGCATTCCCGCAAGCTAAGCCGCGCCACGGGCTTGCCAAAATAAATCTCTGCCGCCGCATCGACGCCATAAGCACCGGAACCCAGATAAACGCGATTGAGATAAGCCGTCAAAATCTGGTCTTTGGTGTAAGTATGCTCAAGCCAAAAGGCGAGCAGCATTTCCTGCACCTTGCGCCGCGCCGTTCGTTGGGGCGTCAGAAAAAGGTTCTTGGCAAGCTGCTGCGTCAGGGTCGATCCGCCCTGAACCATGCGCCCCGCCCTGAGGTTTGAGACAAACGCGCGCAAGATACCGAATACGTCAACGCCGAAATGGCTATAGAAACGGCGGTCTTCAATCGACAAAATGGCGTGAACGAGATCAGACGGCACGTCTTTAAGCGTCACGCGCTGGCCATACAAATCGCCATAGCGTTTGAACACCGAGCCATCATCGGCGAGCAAGGTAATGGCAGGCCGCCGCTCCGGCTGGGCGACTTGACGAATATCGGGCATATCATAGGCATAATAGGCAATCGCCGCCGCCCCGAACACAAAGCCCCAAATCCCCAAAAGCACAGCCCCGCGCCACGTCAGCCTCAAAACTGTACGAAGCCGCGCGGCATTCTCTTCACGAGAAAAAAGCGAAGCTACAAAACCCGCGATGGGCGACGACGATGTTTTTGAACGATGCTTGGCCATAAGGTCCCTTGTCACTTCGAAAAGAAGGTCTTCTCTTGTTTGACAGGAGATGCGCGATAAATAAAGCGAAAAAACGGCGCGAGAAAGGTTTCCTCGCGCCGTCTAGTGACCCGGCGCGTAGCAATCACGCCTCATCGCTTTTTAGTATATACCCTTCGCCGGTATGGCCCTTTCAGGAATATGTTTCCTCCAACTCTTGAAGGGCGAGAAGTATACATCTTAGTGGCTCTTCCAAAACAGGGCATCCAAATAGACCCCGACAGAAAAAATGAGCACTCCCATAACACAAACGAGAAGGAATTTTCTCTTCCAGATTCCCAGGGCCGCTCCAAGAAGATACAATATATAGCCAACATAGATGGCAATAAACTCAGGCCTCGTATTGTTTGATCCAGCCAGCCCAAAAACAGCAAGAGGCGACACAAGAAGACCAAGAGAAAGAAGGAAGACAGAAATAGAGCGATACGGATTCACCTTCAAAGCTTGAACAGATTTAGGATAGGGAACCATTCTGGATCCCCGATACAGCCGAAGTAAAAAAGAAAAAATGGGGTGCATGTCTTTTCCTAAATAAGGTCATGTGTCGGTTTTTTTGAGGCACACTTAGGCATGCCAGCCCTGTCAGAATAAAGGAAACATCCTCCTTTACTTGTTTGTAAAATATATCCAAATAACTAACATGAAACAAAGCAAAAAAAACGGCGCGAGAAAGGTTTCCTCGCGCCGTTGTTGGCCTTGTAACAAGATCAAGCCCCTTTGACCTCGATCTTTTTCGCCCCCGTCTTTTCATCGGGGAGCTTGGGCAGACAGACTGTCAGGATGCCCTGATCGAACTTGGCCTCGATCTTGTCGGCATCAATGTTGGTCGGCATCGAGAGCTGGCGCGAGAAGCTGCCGGACGACCGTTCAACAATATGCCACTTGTCCTTCTTTTCGTCGCGCTCGACCTTCTTCTCGCCACGGATGGTCAGCATCCCGTCATGGAACGTGACCTCGACTTCCTTCTCGCTCAGACCGGGAAGCTCGGCGGCGACGTGAAAGACCTTGTCGTCTTCCTTGACATCCAGCTTCAGCGGAGCCGCCGCGACATTCTCTGGCAAGCCGCCCAGAACATCCTCAAAAACCTGATTAAGCTGCCGTTGCAGCGAGGTGAACGGGTCCCCCCCGACGGCCAAACCACGCGGTGACAACGGAACCATCATACGCCATGTCATAGTGATCCTCCTTTTCTTTTTGTATCATTCACAAAGACCGGAACAACGTCCCTTACAAAAAGAGATAGGCACGATTTCACGTGTTTAAAGAGGAAATATTTTTTCTTCTGCCCCTTGAAAAGACGGGATCACCATACCACGTAACAGTGATATGAATATGCGTCGAACATTGTAGCGTAATGACCTTTTCCAATTTAGCTATTGAACAGGAAAAGTTTCAAGAGGTAGCAGTCGCTTAGAGAACAGTGCTTAATTAAAGGTTATGATAATGGGAGAAGCGAAACGAAAGCAACGAACCCGCAAACAGGTTCTGTCAGAAAATCCGTTTTGTATATATTGCCGTAAACCAGCGACAACTACGGATCATTGCCCGCCACGCAGCTTCTTTTTTGAACGACGCTGGCCTGATACTTATGAATTTTCTTGCTGCAAAGATTGTAATGATGTCTCTAGATTCGATGAACAGGCTCTAGCCTTTTTGGTGCGCATAAGATTTTCAGATGCGCAAAGGACAGCATACGGAGATGAAATTAAAAAACTGGCTGATGCTCTGAGGAATAATCAAAGCTCACTCATCAAAGAATGGATGAGTGAGCCATCTACGCCTTTATCCACTGGTTCGCAATTCATATATCCGAGAGGATGGAAAACTATACATTTGGGGTCGCTAACACACGCTATGTTAGACAGATTCTTAGTAAAGTTAGGGAAGGCATTATATTTCCAGCACAACAACCAGATATTTGATGGTATTATTTACACTCACGTGATTGATATGTTGTCTCCCAATTCCAGCCTTGAGTATTTCACGACTATCCTAAAAATAGCCCCATTGATGCCGACGCTCGAAAGAAATAAACAAAAGCTGCACGATCAGTTTTCGTATAGATTTAACCATAGTGCTGAACATAAAGCTCTATATGCTGTCGTTCAGTTCAGTGAACAATTGGTTTTCCAATTACTGGCGATCAGTCCAGAAATGGAAGCAGCACTCTTGCGTAATGATCCAAATATTCAGGATATTATGGGTAATCGTCATGATTGCGGCGAATTAGGCTAACCATTAAGCCTAGCTAAGAACGCAAAAGAAAATGGCACGATTAATTTAACCAGTGCCATTTTTTTGATTTTCTCTGATTTTTGGTGATTCGGGGTATCAACACGGCCAAAAGTTTAAACTATTGGCCGTGTCTCCCCCCACACCCGCCAATGGCGGGTGTTTTTCTTATTAGCAAGATAAAGCCGTTTAGTGGCTTTTCTTTTTCACGATCCCGAGGGGCCATTGGACCTTGCCTGCCGTTTCGTTGACCACTTGGGCCAAACCGGCATACATGGCCGTCGCACCACAGAGAATGCCTTCCCAGCCCGCGATGCGCGTGATGGTTTCGTTGCCCGTCGCGTCGCCTGCGGCAAGCAGGAAAAACAGGATAGTCAACGTGGCAAAAACAACCTGCAACGCACGGCTGATGTTTAAGGTCGCCTTGAACAGGACCAGCGTGAACACGCCCCACATGAACAGATAAAGTGCCTTGGCTGTCTCGGCTCCAGGTGCAACGACGCCCAAATCCGTCTTGGGCAGCAGGATCATCGCCACAAGCGTCAGCCAAAACATGCCATAGCTTGTGAAGGCCGTCGTCGCAAAGGTATTTCCCTTACGCCATTCCATGATGCCAGCAATCACCTGAGCCAACCCGCCATAGAAAATCCCCATGGCAAGGATCATAGAATCGAGCGGATAGAACCCCGCATTGTGGAAGTTAAGCAAAATGGTGGTCATACCAAAGCCCAACAGTCCCAATGGTGCGGGATTCCCCGTCATATCGGCAATCTTCGTTGTATCGGTCACGGCAGAAGTCTCCTTATTCTGTCAGAGTGATTAATTCTTGAGCGGCTTGCCCTTTTCGAGCATGTACTCAATGCGAGCCAGTGTTTCCGGCAGTCGCGCCAGCTTGATAAAGACAGCACGCTCCGCGTCCATGACCTTGGCCTCGGTCGCGGGGCCTGTCAAGCCACCTTCGACACCGCACAGCACATCGGCCAGATGCTTGCCCACCGTCACATCATGCGGCGAAGGCTTATTGGCTTCTTGCAGGAGCTCCAGCGCTGCCTTGCCCGAGGGGCCCGGCAGGATCATTTCCCAAGCCTTGGGCGGCGTATAGCCCTTGGCAGCCAGTTCCAGCACCTTGGCCTTGGCGTCGCTGAGCAACCGCTCGGAATTCATCGAAATCCCGTCTGTTTCCCGCAGGTAGCCTTTAGCCTTGGCATCCGCCGCCGAAGCGGACGGCTTGGCCGACGAGATCAACCCGAACGTCTTGTTGACGGGCGGCACATCGCCACCAGCGGCAAAGGCGCGGCCCAACATCTGGGTACAACCACCCCAGCCCGGGACCAGCCCAACGCCCAGCTCGACCAGCCCCATGCTTGTTTCGCAATAGGCCTGAACCGCCGAACAATGCAGCGTAATCTCGCACCCGCCGCCCAGCACCGCACCGGAAGGCGCAGCCACGGACGGGAACGGCGCGAAACGCAGCGCGTTAAACGCTTCCTGACCTTGACGAAGGAACCGGTCGATGGCGTCAAAGTCGTTCGCTTTGATCGAGGCTTGAAACTGGGCGAGGTTCGCGCCGACACAGAAGTTCTTGCCTTCGTTATAAATGACAAGCCCCTTCCATGCGCCGCTGCCGTCGCCGATCAGCGCAATGGCCCGATGCAAAATCTCGAACACACCGGCATCCAGCGCATTGGCCTTGGTCGTGAACTCAAGGCACAGCACCTTGTCGCCAACATCCCACAAAGCCGCCGACCCGTTCTTTTCGACAGGGCTGGAAGCCAGCTTGAGATCGGAGAGAACGATCACACCTTCGCCGCGCTTGATCGGCGCAAAAGTACCGTCCAGTTGCAGGAATTCGCGGCGACCGCTGTCAATGCGATAAAAGCTCTTGCCCACCGCTTTTTCAAGGAAGGCCGGAACCGGACGCGACTCGCTCTTCAGGCGCGAGACGAACCAGTCCGCGCCCAACTTGTCCATCAGCTCAAATGGGCCGAACTTCCAGTTATAGCCCATGCACATACCGGCATCGACCAGCGTCACATCCGCTACGGTAGCGGGCACCAGCTCGAACGCATAAGACAGCGTCTCGGACAAAACGCGCCACGCGAACTGGCCGTACTTGTCGTTGGCTTCGCACAGAACGCGCAGGTCCTTGCCCGCCGTCTCCAGCGTCGCAATCTTCGGCGCGACGGAAGGCGCATACTCGCCCGTCGTCAGGCTGATCGATTCCTTGACCTTGCCAGCATCGGTCTTGACGAAGCGATAGTAACCGCCCTTGCCCTTGCGACCGTTATAGCCGTCGGCAATCATCTTATTGAACAGCTCCGGCTCCTGATAAATGCGGCGATAGGTATCGTCGGGACCCAGCGTAGAAAGCAGGCTCTGGCCGATCAGCGGCATCAGATCAAGGCCGATCAAATCGATCAGACCAAACACGCCCGTGCGAGGAATCCCCATCGGGCGACCACAAACTTCGTCCGCTTCCTCGACGCTCAGGTCAAGGTCCATCGCGGCGTTAACAGCCGACATCAGCCAGAACATGCCCAAACGGTTGGCAATGAATCCCGGTGTGTCGTTACAAGGCACAACACCTTTGCCCAGCGCGCGGTCACAGAAATCGCTCATCAACTTGATGGACGCAGGATCGGTCTGGGGTCCGGTGATCAGCTCCAACAGGCGCATGAAGCGCACAGGGTTGAAGAAGTGCGTGATCATGAAATCTTTGGCGAACGCTGGCGACTGATCCGAAATCAGGTTGGCAAGCGGAATTGTCGAGGTATTCGACGACACAATCGCCCCCGCCTTGCGAACGGAATCGACCTTTTTGTAAATGTCGCTCTTGATCTTGGGATTTTCCAAAACGGCTTCGACGATCCAATCGCACTCGGCCAGCTTGGTGATGTCGTCTTCCATATTGCCGACTTCGACCAGCTTGGCCGCACTGGCATGCATAAAGGGCGAGGCTGGTGACGAGGTCATCCGCTCTAAGGCTCCCTTGGCCAGCATGTTACGGTCGCTCGCGTCCTTGGGCACAATGTCCAAAAGAAGTACGGGCACGCCCGCATTGGCGACACACGCCGCAATCTGGCTCCCCATCACGCCCGAACCAATAACGGCAACTTTACGGATTTCTGTCGGCATCTTGTGCGCTCCTTTGGCAGGTGATCTTCTATTTCTTATCTTAAAGCCCCGCACCGAGTCGCACGGGACGGCTTTATCAAAAGTCGCCGAAACTATGCCCCAAGGGGATGAAAAAATCATTAACCATACAGAGGCGTTCGGATTTGGAAGGCCGGGCGTGGAAGGCAGAGAGAGGGGGCCTTACTTAACCATCCTTCTTTTGACGATTCTACTAGACCAGTAAAAGTTCTTTTGTTTATAACGAACGAGAAATCATTTATTTATAATGAAGGATATTTAAAATGCCCCATCCTCGCGCTTTAAAACCACAACGCGCTGCCGTTCGACTAAATGAAGGACTTGTTCCCGCCCATTTAATTTACAAAGACCTTGATGTCGAAGCTTGCCACTTTTTCCCCACAATGGACGATCTGGGGAGGGAGCCGCTGATCCATACTGGCGTCACGGCCTATGGCCCCCCCGCTGCGGGCTACCTTGCTTTCACCCCAGAAGATGTTGAAGAAAACCGCAAAGCAAACCGCCCAACAATCTTAGTTGCGGGGTTTGATGTGCTGTATCATCAGTTTGCTAAAGACAGAAAATTATTTGATAATGTGAATGGTCTTATTCTTGTTACGCCGAATGGCCACCACCATCCGGTTAAACGTCATATCTACGAAGGCTTTTGCGATCATTATACGGTAACTTTAGGCGCAAGACATCCAGCATTGATCGACAACTTTGCCAATCATCACATCACTTACCCCTACGGCGAATCTTTTATCAAATTGCGGAACGGGACGACTCTCAACAAAGGGGAAGTGGTTTCGATTGACCCCATGCGAGGTACATTGTGGCAAGGGATTCTTCCGATTCAAGGCATGAATGATTGTAAGGGGACCTTTGTCAGACAAACAATTCTGGATGATGACAAAGAAACCACTCAAATTGCAATTCAGGCCCCCGACAGAATATCAATGTTTTCTTGGGCCCACATATTTTCCAGTGAGTTTATGCGTGCTGCCAGAAAACCCTACAAAATTGACTATCGACTGCTTGCGAAGGCTCATCCTGCCATCGGTTTGTTTCGGAATGAAGTGGCGTTTGCAAGCCCCTTTCTTGAAGCTGGATGCGATATGTCTTTGTCGGAAGCCTTCGCCTATTTGTTAAAGGGAGCGATTCCTAACAGACTCGAGTATTTTTTCTCAGACAGAATCTATTCAGCACAAAGCCAATGCTATCGGCTTGTCGATCTTTCGCAGTTTAAAGATCAAATGCCCGAAGAAATACAAAAGGCTTTTATAAAGGGCTTGCACCATATTCCGAATACAAAGGCATTTCAAATGCGATCAACACTTTATGGGCAGCAGGTTTATGCTAATACACACACAGATTTTTCAACTTTCATCGGTCGATTTAAGCCTTCGGACGGTCATAATGCCCCCCAATATATCGTTGTGCCCGATGTAACGAACCCGAGGGAAATGGCGGCACTTGCGAAAGTCATCCGCAACAACACGCCAGACGAGACCAAGCATCTGATTAAGATCGCTGCAATGATGGAAACCCCGCAAGCTCTGAACTGGACAGAAGCTCTGGCCGAGATTTGTGATGGCTTCTGCTATGGCACGAATGACCTAACGGCATACAAAACGGGGTTGGCTCGTACGCCGGCGGACTTATCTGAATGGATGAAAACTCATGGGCTTGAGGGGCGCAGCCCTTTTGATGTCCTAATCCCGTCGGTTGCCGCCGATGTAGAAGACAGCTTTCAGCGCGCACGACGCGTGAACCCAGATATTTTTGTCAATATGTGTGGCCAACAAACAGGCGGACACCATATCCCATCAATCGAACGTATCTTGCAAATGAAGGATGATAGTGGGCGTGGCGTTGATCGCATCACCGTACCTGCGCGAATTGATTATTATCTCCGCGCACGCCTTGCCATTGCGCGTTTCACTGCGCGGCAATGTGCAAAGGGATGACCCGTTTTGTTTAGGAATATACAAACTTTTGAAGTACGAGCAGTATACAGTCAAAGTGCTTGAAGAATTCCCACACACCGAGTCATCCCCGCGAAAGCGGGGATCCAGAAGGTCGCGTGTCCACGCGGCATAAGAGTCTAAAAAGCCAGCCGCTTGGGAAAAGTCGATAGCTTGGGAATGGATCCCCGCCTGCGCGGGGATGACGCAGGTTTTGTGCCGTCGCCCTTTATACCGCCACCACCTTCTCCCCCTGTTGCCAACCCACCCTCTTTCCGGCTAACATGCTTGGAAATCAACACAAACCGTCAGGGAATCAGGCCATGAGCAGCAAGAAGTTCACCGTCGCCGTCGTTGGAGCCACCGGAGCCGTCGGGCAGGAGATGCTCAAAACGCTGGCGGAGCGCAATTTTCCGGTAGGCAAGGTGACGGCTTTGGCCTCCTCCGGCTCGGTCGGGCGCGAGGTCAGCTTTGGCGAAGACGAGGTTTTGAAAGTTCAAGACCTCGACAAGTACGACTTCAAGGGCACCGATATCTGCCTGTCCTCCGCCGGAGCCAAAATCTCTGAAGCTTTCGCCCCGCGCGCGGCGGCGGCGGGCTGTGTGGTCATCGACAACACCTCGCATTTCCGCATGGACCCCGATATTCCGCTGGTGGTGCCAGAGGTCAATCCGGCGGCCATCGCCCAGTACAAAAAGAAGATGATCATCGCCAACCCCAATTGCTCGACGATCCAAATGCTGGTGGCGCTTAAGCCCCTGCACGACGCGGCGAAGATCAAACGCATCGTCGTCTCTACTTATCAAGCCGTTTCCGGCGCGGGGCGCGAAGCAATGGACGAGCTGTTCACCCAAACCCGCGCGGTTTATGTGAACGACCAGATGGCCAAGGAAGTCTTTCACAAACAGATCGCCTTTAACGTCATCCCCCAGATTGACGTGTTCATGGATGACGGCTCCACCAAGGAAGAATGGAAGATGGTCGTCGAGACCAAGAAAATCCTCGACCCCAAGATCAAAGTCACAGCCACAGCGGTGCGCGTGCCAGTCTTTATCGGTCACGCCGAATCCGTAAATGTCGAGTTTGAAGGCGATATGTCCGCCGCCAAAGCGCGTGAGCTTTTGAAAAAGGCCAAGGGCGTTTCGGTCATCGATCACAAGCACGAAGATGGCTTTGTAACGCCCGCCGAATGCGCCGGAGAAGACTCCGTTTTTGTCAGCCGCATCCGCGAGGACAGCACCGTGGACAATGGCCTGAACCTGTGGATCGTCAGCGACAACCTGCGCAAAGGCGCGGCCCTGAACGCCGTGCAAATCGCCGAAATTCTGGCCAAGGATTACCTATGATTACCTCGCTTGGCATCACCGGTTTTTCGGGCCGCATGGGACAAGCCATCGCCGAAACCATTTTGTCCCACGCAGAGGCCTGTCTGGCGGGCGGGATCGTGCGCAATCACATCCCCACACCCTGTATCGCCGCACCGGAAAAAGACCACCTGATCACCAACGATCCGTCCCATCTTTTTCCCAAATGTGACGCTGTCATAGATTTTTCCCATGCGTCAGCCACGGCTCATTTTGCCACGCAGGCCGCCGCCCATGGTAAGCCCTTTTTCTGCGGCACAACGGGGCTTAGCGAGGAAACCGTCGGGGAGCTGCGCGGCATCAGCCAGCAAGTTCCGGTTCTTTACGCCGCAAACACCAGCCTGTCGCTGATCGTCACCAAAAAGCTGGCCGCCCTCGCCGCCCAACTTTTGAAAGGGCATGACTATGACGTCTCGATCTTCGACAAGCACCATCGTTGGAAAAAAGATGCGCCATCTGGAACGGCTCTGACGCTCGGGGCCGCGATCACCGAGGCAACCAGCGACAAAACCACGCCCGCCTATGCCAGCATCCGCGCGGGCTCGATTGTCGGCATCCATGAAATCCTCTTCGCCGGACAAGGCGAGACGATCAAGATCGAGCATCAAGTCACCGACCGCCGCGTCTTCGCCCGAGGTGCGGTTGAAGGAGCCCTCTGGCTCGCCAAACAGCCCGCCGGTTTCTATACCATGGACGATGTGCTGAGCGTCACGCCGTAAGCAACGCGTAAGGCAGCAGCCCGCTTAGCAGAAGGTCTTGCTGCTGGCACACTTACTGGTCCATGCGTTCATCCCGCCGGACAGGTTCTCAATCAGGGTAAAGCCATTGCCTTTCAGGATCGACGCGGCGCGCAAGCTGCGGTTGCCAGAGCGGCAATAAACCGCAATCAAACGATCCTTGGGCAGCTCGCTCAACCGACTTTCCAAAGAGCTGAGCGGAATCAACGTCGCCCCCTGAATCGTGCCGAAAGACGTTTCCATCGGCTCGCGCACATCAAGAACGAGCGGCGGATTCTGCCCCGACATTTGCGCCTCAAGCGTCAAGGCATCCACAGATGGAATATCGGCCGCATACGCGCCCCATCCGCCAAATAAACCACCGAAACTAATCATGGTCACAACCCCAAGAAACAAGAAAAACCGGCACATGCGATCAAACCCCTTTGCAGGAACAAGCCAGAGGACGGTGCGCTCCCCCCACGCCAAACACGAACGAGAATCCTCCACTTCTTTGGTTAATGCAACCCCCATCTTAGCGATAAAGGCCCCCCGCCGCCCCGCAATCCCCACTCTCCTCCTGTAATGCCCCCCCCTTTCTACACCCGCTTAATTTCCTGCTAAACCAGCCTCCCCCCTCTTTTTCCGACCAAGGCTCAACCAGCAAAACAACGAAAAGGGCCCAATCCCATATTTTTGATTCCCTTTCTGGGGAAAATGCTCTATGGTGCGCGACGCTTGAGCCGAAAGCCCGACAAATACCGGTCTTTTCCCAAGCAAAAAGGGGCCCCGATCTTTCGGCCTCCCCTCCTTCCCCGTTGGCGCGGTGGCAGAATGGCTATGTAGCGGACTGCAAATCCGTCAATGCCGGTTCGATTCCGGCCCGTGCCTCCATTAGGTAGTTCACAGACGTTCACCTACATTCGTAGACATTCACGAAAGCTCAGTAAACGCTGGGCTTTTTTGTTGTTTCTGTTCATGCTAAGATGCCCACATTCACCTACAGCCGCAAACTTTAGGGGCAAGCAACGGGGGCAAGCGGCAAAAAATGGGGGCAAGATGAACCTGACCGACAAAGCCATAAAGAACGCCAAACCGCGAGAGAAAGCCTACAAGCTTTTTGACGGTATGGGGCTATACCTTGAAGTCACCCCCGTCGAAAGCAAGCTCTGGCGGCTCAAATACTATTACCTCGGCAAGGAAAAGCGCATTTCCCTCGGCTCCTACCCCCTTGTCACGCTCGCAGAGGCGCGGGAAAAACGGGATGTAGCCAGAAAGCAGCTCGTTAAGGATATTGATCCATCCGCCGCCAAGCAATCGCATAGGCAGGAAATCGTTCGCAACGCCGCCAATACATTCGAGGCCATAGCCCGTGAATGGCATGAGCTCAAGAAAGGAAGCGGCTGGAGCGACGACCATGCCGCCAACGTTCTGAGGCGGTTGGAAATGGACATCTTCCCTTATATCGGCAAACGCCCCATCTCTGGGCTTGGGGCTCCAGAAATTCTGGACACCCTCCGAAAGATCGAGGCTCGCGGCGCACTGGACATCGCCGCCCGTGTCCGGAGCCTATGTGGGCAGATTTTCCGTTACGGCATCCAAACGGGCAGAAACACCAACAACCCCGTTCCAGACCTTGCAGGAGCCCTCAAAACCCAAAAGGCGGGACACTTCGCCGCACTGGACAGCAAAGAAATCCCTGAGCTCCTCCATGCCATCGAACGCAACGACCAAAGGCTTTTTGGTGGAACACGCCGAGCAATCCTGTTCAACCTCTTGACCTTCGTTCGCCCCGGCGAGCTGCGAGGTGCACGATGGGAAGAGTTCGACTTTAAGGAAAAGCTTTGGACGATCCCAGCCGAGCGCATGAAAATGCGCCGCGTCCATATCGTGCCTTTGTCAAAGCAGGCAATCGCCCTCCTTGAAGAACAGCGCAAGGAATACCAACATATCAAAACGCCGTGGGTCTTCCCCAGCCCCATTCGCCCCAGAGAGCCGATGAGCGACGGAGCCGTCCTCATGGCGATCAAGCGCATGGGGTTCAAAGGCCGCATGACCGCCCACGGCTTCCGCGCCCTCGCCCGCACAACAATCCGAGAAAAGCTAGATTATGATCCGGATGTAATCGAAGCCCAGCTCGCCCACAAGGCCGCTGGCCCCCTAGGCGAAGCCTACAACCGCGCCCAGCACCTCACCAAGCGCAAGAAGATGATGCAGGAATGGGCGACATATATCGAGAGTATTGCCCATGGAGACAAGGTGATCAAAGGTAAATTTGGAGTGGCAGCATGACGAGTTCGGGCGACAATGACATAAAAATATGCAATCCAGACTATGCCTTTAAGCCATGGGTTCCAAAGAAAGTAATTACTTGTTTGAAGAACCTTCAGCGCGATCCTAATTGGTCAAATGATGGGTTGAACTTTCTGTCAACCCTTTTCGAAAACATAGATTTGCAACCCTTTTTTCTCGCAATCATCAACAACAAACAATATTCCATAGAAGACTTTATATGCTCGCTACTTGGCGCAGAAGAAGGCTTTCTTCAAAGAGATATTGAGCAGAAGGATGTTAAAGACTTCCAGAAAGACGCCGCAAAACTAAGAAAACATATAGACAAGTTGTTGTATGCTTTGAAAGGCATTATGCCTATCGCGGATCGATACAAGATGTTTGGTTTAAGAAAATATCCAACAGAATTAATTGCGCTTCAAAACAGCATCACCGCGCTTGAAACAAAAGCAACACAGTCGATAAAACGCAGTAATCCGCTTCGACCAGCAAACCGCAAGAGCTTTCCTACAAACAAAAGATTGAAAAAACTCGAAGGTAGAACAAGGGCCCAAAGTGATAATAATGATGCAAGAACAAACTATTATGCCAGATTTTTGATGGAACATTTTAAGGCGCACAAAGGATTGGGATACAAAACGGCAGATAAAAAGAAAATAATATGTGAACTCGTAAACACTTTGTTTGAAACAGAACTTACACCTAAGAATCTGGACGACCTTAAGAAAGATGGTTGAAATACGGGATTCGTTGTAAATTTTTACAGATCAAATCCCGACGTATAGAATCAATTTACCAAGTAACCCTGTGCTTACGAACACCGTGAATCACAGGAGAATCCAAATGAATCTTAGCTACTCCATCGAGGAAGTCTGCGAGACCACCACCCTCGGCAGAACAAAAATCTATGCCTACATTAAATCAGGTCAGCTCAAGGCACGAAAGATCGGTGCTCGTACCGTGATCCTAAGAAGTGATCTTGAGCGGTTTTTAAATAATCTCCCAAAAATCAAACCGCTTAATTCGGGAGAACAATCATGACCAATAAGAAACTAATCGAACTTCATATGGAGATTATGGACAAAAAATGTGAGCTTTTTGTCCTTTCCGATAGGGTGCGTATTTTAACTGATGCAATGGTAAATACCAAGGATGAAAAAGGGATAGACATCTTCATTTTGCAGGGCCTCATTAAGCTTGTTTTATTGCCTTATCTTCCCGTGGAGGAACGCAAATGAACCTCCCAAGCGCGTCTATGACAAACCTGCAAAACACGGCAAAGACAACCTACAAAACCGACGAAACCATCACAATCACAAACCAAGAGTTTGTAGCCGCCCTTTTTGGCAACCCAACGGGCGACACGCGCCCGGTGATTGTGAGCTTTGCAGGCAACCCCAAGAACGTGGCAAAGAAATCATGGTCTGGCAAAGGGGTCGATTTTGTGTCCCCTCTTCCCACGACCATGAACAACAATTATCTTACCCTCAGCGATTACAATCCTGATGAAACAGGCCAATATCGGCGCACGAAAAGTCAGTTTAATGCCCTTCACGCCATTATGCTGGATGACATTGGGACAAAGGTTGACCGAGAAAAGTTGATCCTCCCTCATGGTTGCTCGAAACTTCGCCCGGCAATTATCAGGCCGGATACATTCTTGCTGAACCCCTCCATGAAGCTGCCGTAGCGGATTGTCTGATGAAGGCTATTATTCAATCTGGGCTTTGCGATCCCGGCGCGGGTGCGCCTACAAGCCGCATGGCGCGAATGCCTAAAGGGGCTAATGGCAAACACGATCCTGCCTTTCCATGTCGCCTTGAAGCATGGCAACCTGACAGAAAATATACCATTGATGAAATTGTAAAAGCCTTTTCTTTGGATATGAGCGTGGAAAAACGCACAAAATCTGCAACGCCAAGTGAGCGTGTTAATAATGCCGAAGAAATCTTCATTCCACGACCAGAAGAAAACGCCATCATCGCAGAACTTAAAAACAGGAATTTGTATAAGTCGCCTCTCGGAAGCGGAAAACATGATATAACTTGCCCTTGGGTCAACGAACACACTGGCGCGACGGACGGTGGAACGGCCTATTTCGAGCCGGATGATAATTACCCCATAGGAGGGTTTAAGTGTCAGCACGGACATTGCGCCTCTCGAAAAATACGAGAATTGTTGGACTATCTGTCCATCGAGGCCAAAGCTGCCAGCATGAAGCCCACTATCCGGATCATGCCGGGGGAAATCCACCGTATTGCTGACAAAGCTGAAGAACAACTCGCTGCTTCCGGCAAGCACTATCAACGCGGCGGTCTGATCGTAACAATCACGACCGATCCAAGCACAAAGGAGGTTGCAGTTAAGGAGCTTACGCCATCAACATTGATTGCCGCACTATCAAGTATAGCCGTGTGGGAGCGTTTTGATGGACGCTATAAAGTGTGGTCGAAGATCGACCCGACGGAAAAAGTCGTCAAGGTTCTGCACGGCGCGATGGCATACAGGCACTTGCCTGTTTTGAAAGGGCTTGCCCATCAACCACATTTCAGGCCGGACGGAACGCTTGTAAAAGTAGCCGGATATGATCACGCTACGGAATTGTATGGCGTTTTTGATAGCAGGAAGTTTAACATTCCGGATAATCCAACAAAAGATGACGCTGAGAATGCCCTCTCTCTTTTGAAAGACATTTTATCAGAGTTCCCTTTTACTCAAGAACATGACCTCTCAGCGGCTCTGTCTGCATTGTTGACGGCGGCTGTTCGGGCTAGTCTGCCAACAGCCCCCATGTTCCATTATCGCGCCCCACAGATTGCATCCGGAAAATCTTTCTTGTGCAAGATTACATGGGCACTTGCTAGCCCCCGAAACGGAACGCCAACGACTTTCCCCAATGATGATGACTCTTGCAGAAAGTTTCTGTTGTCAGCCTTTCTTCGCGCCCCGGCTGTGATTGAGTTTGATAATCTGACTGAAGACTTGGTTCCCTATAAAAGCCTTTGCACAGCGTTGACCTCTGAGTTTTTTGAAGACCGTATTCTGCAAGTCTCAAAAACTATCGCGGTCAGTACCCGCTGTCTCTTCCTTTCGAGTGGCAACAACGTGTCGCCCGTGCAAGACATGGTGCGTCGCTGCATTACGGTGAACCTTGATCCAGCCTGCGAAATTCCTGCCAGTCGAACATTTAAGAATCCAAACGTGTTGTGTGATGTGCAAAATAAACGAGAAAAATACGTCTCAGCAGCCTTGACGATTATCAGGGCATGGATCATCGCAGGGAAGCCTAAAACGAATTGTAAAACCGTCAACGGCTTCGCCGAATGGTCTGACCTGTGTCGCCAGCCCTTGCTTTGGCTAGGCCTAACTGACCCGACCGAGGCCATGTTCACCGCCATGAGCGAGGACCCAGAACGAGAAAACTTAGGGCGGTTGCTGGAGGCGTGGTCTGGCTGCTTCGGCAACGGCGCGAAGATGATCCGCGATGTTATTGACTATACAACACAGAGCTTTGGATCATCTTATGTTGCCGAGCTTGTCGAAGCGATGAATGATGTTGCCGGAGATACCAAAGGGATCAACAGGAAAGTCTTGGGACGCTACATCAAACGAAATGCCAACCGAATTGTTAACGGGCAACGATTTGTTCCCGCCCCCGGCAGACGTTCATCAAAGGCATGGAGAGTGGAACAGGTTTCATCGGTTTTGTCGGTTTCCACCGCATCAGCTGAAAAACTGGCAAAGTTTGATGATGGGGATGAAATCCCGTTTGATGAAGGCTAACCAATTATTCCCTTAAGGAGGTTCTGGCGTATCGTTAAAAAACACGTCATCGTCAGCGTTATCTCTGGCTATCAAAGGGTCGCCATGACTAAGTGCTGTCTTTGCCAGCATGTGCCTCGCTCTTTCGCAAGAAGCCTGATATGAGCCGAGCGAGATAGAAATCACGGCTAAGATTATGCAGGCAATCATTAGAAATGAGATGCGCCTCTCGCTCTTTTTTCTTGCCATTGAATCGTTAACGGCGCGTTGCCCGACCCACCGGATAAATCGATCACATGGCATAACATCGTAAATTGGTTTTCCGCAGATGTCGCCAGAGGGAAAGATACGGATAATATTACCCTCGACCTCCCTGATAGGCAGCGCAATATTTTCCCATGCCAGAACCGCAGACCCGCGCCGCCTGTGAATGTCTGAGCCAAGCCGCTCAACCAGCACATCCTGAATTGCAGCGATCTCCGCGTTAAACTGCTTCGTCATACTTTCTAAGCGGAATGTCTTTTCAAGAGCGCAGCTCTCTCCATACTCAGATAATATCTGGCTCATGGCATCCGGCTTATGCGTCCAACCGATTTGGTTATAAGTTGGTTTCTCGGATATATACTGATCGCCGAACGGGGCATTCTCACCATATTCAAGCAACCGCCTACGGACTTCTGGGATAAGCTCCTCAAATGTAATAGATGCCGTCATGCCATATCACCGCGTTGTGCAGTTTGTTGTGCTTCCAAAAGAGCTGCACGTTGTCAAAGTTGGCTCGTCCAGCTGTCTAGTGATGGCATCCTGTCGCAGATGGTTTCCAAGGTCTCGCCATGCTTGATCTTTTCTGGCTCGCTCAAACTGTTGCTGTTGTTGCTGGATGGCGTGTACTTGCTGTTGTCGAGAGAGATAGCCCGACATACACGTTGCCATCGCGTCTGATCCTTCTTTGAAGCCGCTATCAAGGCAGTAACCAAAGGCAGGGTTTGACAGCTTTTTCATTTCGAGAGCCTGCACCGCTGTCCGGCGTTCAACACAGGCATCAAATTTTTTAGAAGGTCGTTTCAATCCTTCTCCAAGGCATTCGACAGAGATTGGATCACAACTTATGCCCCTAGATTTTATAGCAGCATCAAGCCGAGGATCATCATTCTGAAGGCCATGGATGCAAAGTTCCTTCTCCGGCAACCTTTCAATCTCGGCATCACCAAGCTCGATCAGAACTGGCTTGGGCGGTAATTCAGGAGCACTTGTCCAGCTATAGCGATTTGAGGGGGCACACCCAGCCACAAAAAAGAGCAAGGCGATCATGACTATCGAAAATCGGTTTTTCACTTTTCGCTCCCGTCGCAAACAAAAAAGTCTCCAGAGATGTCCTCTCTGGAGACCGGGAGTGAATAAGCCGCACATAGACGACCGCGACGGCCTTTAGCCGCGAGGCTTGGACATACGCCGACGCCTCCCGGCCACAATGGGTCGAGAAGCGACGTGTTGACGGACGTCATCCGCTATGTGAGGGGTTATTCAAGCCCCGGTCTGTCCACAGGAACAAACTGGGGCTATACTGCCGCAATAGAATCATTAGGGCAATTGCTTAGTTAGGACACCAACGCGTCGTGGGGATAAGTTGTGAGATTCTTAGAAAATAGCCCGACCCTCCCAGATGAGCTTTTACATGCACAGGATGAAGGCCGTGTGGTCTTCTTCTGCGGTGCAGGCGTATCTATGGGCGCAGGGCTTCCGAGCTTCTCTGGACTTGCAGACAATGTCCTGCAAATACTTGGCGCAAATGGAGAAAATGTCGCCAAGCGTCTCTATGACCTCTCAGCAGAGCTAGAACAGAAACATAACCTTAAGGGAGTTTTATCAGCGGATCAGGTGTTTGGCCGACTTGCTAGAGACTACGCCCCAAAAGATATTAACTGTGCCGTCGCGGAAAGCTTAAAGCCAAATCAACAAGCCAATCTCTCTGCCCACAAGACCATCCTGAAACTCGCAACACTGCGCGGTGGACATACAAGGTTAATAACAACAAATTTCGATTTGCTTTTTGAACAGGCAAGCAAGAAAAAAATTCCGTCCAGAACACGCTCCAATCTTCCCAGAATAGAGTATGCGGACAACGATTGGGGTATCATCCACTTACATGGAATGGTTTGTACTGACTATTCCGAGCCAACCTCAGATGGTTTTGTTTTATCAAGCGGTGAATTTGGGGAGGCATATCTCGCCCATGGATGGGCAAGAACTTTTGTTCGCGACATATTAGATAGATATATCGCTGTGTTTATCGGCTATTCGGCAGACGATCCCCCTGTTCGTTATTTATTGGAGGGACTGCAACATGGGAAAGAATTTAGGCATAAACTGTACGCCTTTCAGTCAGCAGGGAATGATGAGGCAATAGCTCAGTGGGAAGAAAAAGGCGTTCAACCTATAATCTATGACAGCCGAAACAAACATGCCAGTTTATGGGATACGCTCCATTTATGGGCAGAGCGATCCAAAGACCCGGCTGCATGGAAAAAACGTCTGCTCCGTAAGGCCAACAAAGGCCCGACAAAGATGCCTCCTCATGAGAGAGGAATGCTCGCACACTTAGTTAGCTCCATCGATGGAGCAAAGGCATTCTCAGAGCAAAAACCACCGATGCCTTCAGAGTGGTTATGCGTATTCGATCCAGAAGTGAGGTGCAAAACATCTGACAGGGATCGTTATAAGCTGTACGGTCTTGATGACGATCCCGTTCCTCCGGAGCAAAACGCTCCAAAATCTGAAGATGACCTTTTTCCTGCGGAACAAAAAATCGAAATTGCAAAACCTAGATCACGGCCTTGGAGTGCACTTGCTTTAAATAAAGAAGATTGCTCGCGTCCAGAAATCAGACATATGTCATCCCTCATTGGGTTCAATGCCAACGCACCATATACCCTTGTTCCTCGGCTCAATTATATAGCTCATTGGCTTGGAACAGTCTCCCACGAACGAATTACATTGTGGTGGCTGGGTCAACAGAAAGGCATGCATCCCGCTTTAAATCAAAACATCACTTTCACCCCAATCAGAAATAAAGCCATCAAGAACTCTGAAATCGTGCGTCGTGCTTTCACTACCATTCTAGAATTAATGAACAGTCAGAGCCCCTCAGATGAGGATGAGCATCTGTTTAGAATGCGCGTTAAGGAATTCGGATGGGATAATGCTTGCATTAGAGAATATCTAAATGCTGCTACCCCGCATCTCGTCTGCGGCACTTTATACCATTCGGTTCCTAGGGATAATCGCAAGAAACTTGATCCGCATTCATTGGTCAAAGTGGAGGTCAATTACCCTGAAAGCTTATACGATGTCGATGTCCCCAAAGAGCATCTTCCTAAGATTGTTAGCGGCCTTCGGTTCTGTGTTGAGAGGGCTGTCGATATGGAAACGGACTACTCGTTATATTGGCGCGATATTTGCCCGATTGAGCCGGATGAGAAATCAGAAGAAGAAAGCTACACAAGACGATATGGGCTCTCAGGTTATGTTCTACACTTTATAAAATTGTATAAAAAACTCATCGAGCTGGATATTCGCAAAGCAAGACAAGAGTTTCGAGCATGGAGAAGCGATCCAGTATTTACCAAACTTCGGATTTGGGCATGTGGACAAAAAGATATTACCGACGAGACTGAGTTTGTTGAGGAGATGTTATCTTTAACAGTTGATGACTTCTGGCATTCTTTCGGCGACAGAGACCTTCTCTATTGCTTGCGAGCAAATTGGCATCGGCTTTCCCCAAAAAATCGCATTTTAATAGAAAAGAAAATCAAAAAGGGCCCAAGTAAACTTAAGAAATCCACAGCAATAGAGAACGAAAATCGTTCGGCTTTCTTGGTTCTAAACAGATTTCATTGGTTGGCGGATCAGAATTGCTCGTTGAGTTTTGATCTCAACAAATTAACAGAAGAACTTTCAAAGAAAGCCCCTGACTGGAAACCTGATTTTGCAAAGAGAGCCGCTGATAGCCTTGAGGGGCGATCCGGATGGGTCAAGACAGATACAAATTATGCCCCCCTAGAAGGGGTTCCTTTGTCACAAATTATTCAACAAGCCAGAAACAAAAGCGGGCGCGATCATATCGACTTTGTGGAATATTCCCCATTTTCAGGTTTGTGTGATGAGAAACCCCTTTGGGCTATCAGTGCACTAGCCCTAGAAAACAAAAACAACAGAAGCTCGCCAGACTATTGGGAAATATTTCTATCTAGAGAGGGGAAACGTAAAGATGACAGGCCGAGATTAAAGAAGCTTCTCTGTGGCAGAATAATTCAGCTGCCTGACGATCAGTTCAAAGAGATTTTATTGACGGCCTCTCGTTGGTTTCAAAGCGTCGGCCCCACCCTAAGAAATGAAACCCCAACCTTATTCGTACAGCTTTGGGATAAGTTTCTTAGGGTAATTGCACTCCACGAGAGCAATTCCGGCTCCTCAATCATCAGAAGCGAAAACGAATCCATAGACTGGGCAGCTGAAGCAATTAATTCCGCTTCTGGCAATCTTGCTGAGTTGCACATGACAGACCCTCTAAAGAACGACTTGAAGTCGGGACAGCAATATCCTCAAGAATGGATAGATCGAACAAACTCACTTTTATCTCTTCCCGGCAATTCTCATCGCTACGCTCTCGTTATTTTCTCATTCAATTTATCTTGGTTTTACACCATCGATCCAGATTGGACGTCAACGCATATATTAGAAATACTTGAGAACCAGACTTTTGATGCTCAAGATCAAGACGCAGTATGGGCTGGGTTTATGTGGGGAGCAAAAATGCCGCCCCTTCCATTGTTTGTGCGACTTAAAATACCGCTATTAAAATTGGCTCAAGAAACGCCACTAATACGCAGGCAGCACTCTGAAGTCTTGTCGGCTCTTCTTCTAATCGGATGGGGAACCAAGAACAATAAGAGCAACCGTTACGTCTCTGACCATGAGTTGAGAGAAGTTCTTCTGAAATCTGGTGAAGACTTTAGAAATCAGACGCTTTGGCATTTAGAAAAATGGTCTCGTGAGAGTTCTGGAAAATGGCGCAAGCAAGTTGAGGCTTTTCTGAACAATGTTTGGCCTAAAAATAACAGCGTAAGAACTGCGCGTATATCCGCAAGGCTCTGCGATCTTGCCCTAGCACAAGAAAGTAATTTTCCAAAAATCAGCGGTATTATCTCTCGCCTAGCATCAAAGACCAATGATGAGTACTTCGATCTTCCAGAAATTCGAAAATCTGGGAGTAACTTGGCGACTAAGTATCCAGATGTGCTACTTGAATTACTATTCATCGTCCTTCCTGAGAATCCTGCACGTTGGCCTTTCGGATGCCGCGAGACGTTGAAGCTCATTGAACAATCAAAGCCGAAACTCCTTAATGATCCCCGCCTGATTGAATTGAAGACAAGAATCAATGACATTTAGTGGGGATTCACCTTCACTCGAAAGTATGCTAGAATTTCTTGCAGTGAATTTGCAGTGAGGAAGCAGTGGCAAACGCAGAGAACCTATCCCCTTGGCAAGAGGGGCAATCGGGCAACCCTTCCGGAAAGCCGAAGGGGACGTTGAACCGCGCCACCATCCTGAAACGCTATCTTGCGGCTCCTCTGAAAGAAGTCCCCACAGACATTCCCGTTGAGCTGGAAGGCCGCATCACGGTCGAGGAAGCCATCGCCCTAGCTCTTATCAAAAAGGCTCTGTCCGGCGATATAGCGGCGATTAAAGAGGTTCAAGACACGGTGCATGGCAAGATTGTCGAGACTTCAGAGGTCAGCCACTCCTATACGCAAATGGGCAGCGTCACGGTCAAGCAACCGGATGGAACTTTGTGCGGTCTGACTTTTGATGTTGGCAGTGAGGTCGCTACTGCCCATTGAGACGAAGCCGCCAGCCTTCAAATTGAGGCCACAAGCAAGCGTGGATAGCTGGAAACGGGTCGGCAGAAAAGTCTGCCCCAGAAATCAACAGGACGAATGGTGCGGCAAATGGGAACTCCGAGGAGGTGATGGGCCTTGCATAACGTATGTACGGGGCAATCATTTACTGTCATTTCTATATTGAGATTTGTTCTCAATAACAACTGTCTTGGGATCCCCCTCCGACGCACCAGACAGTTCGCTAAGTCCTCTCATTTTCCGAGAGAAGTTGACCAAACCTTTATTGTCTATGAGGAGAGATGCTTCGGCATCAGAAAGAGTGATCTTGAATACAGACTGAAAGCCGTTTTGTAATGCATCGCCGATCCCATTAATCTCTTGTGCTATCAAGTCCAGATCTTCCTTATAGCGTTCTCGTGCGGCTGTTAGGAGCGTAAAAATCAGAATGAACCCTAAAACGATGGCACACACTGCCTGCGCGTAACATGCAATCAATGCAATCTCTGTTACAGGCGATACAGTTGAATTATTATAGGGAAAAAGTTTATCAAAGCTCAAACCGAGACAAGATAAGTATGATAAAGTTTGAACGGAACCGCCAGAAATTGAGAATGAATTAGGATAAAGTTTGTTTATAGAAAAGTACTGCAACGAGAATATAAACCATGTGGAGAGGACAGTTAAAAGCCAAGAGCAAAAAAGATACAAATCGATCTTTCTGCTTTTAGCAACGGTTCCAATCTTTTCACCTATAAAAGCTGCTACAGAGTGGAATAGATATAAGTTTGTTAATGAAGGTTCGTTCTGGGTTTCTTTTGCCTTATCTTTGTTAGTTGTATTTTTAAGCACTCCATCAAGATAGATGGGGTCAGATAGCTTGTCTTTATAGTAAGAAATTTTCTTTGCAATTTTATCGAATACGTTTGAACGATAGGCTTTCAAGAAGCTTGCCTTTAGGTGAAGTAGAAGTAAAACACCTAAGATTGTCATGGATGGCAACAGGGCGTAGGGCGATGCTGTTTTAAATACGACGGAAACGGATATGACAAATAAAGAGAAAGCAATAAAATGCTTTTTGAACTCGGAGAGAACATCATAAAGGGCAGGAACGAAGGCAATCGTTAGTTCCCATTTTTTTATGAATAACTTTGGTATTTTCCAGACGAAGACAACAAGCGGATATCCGATGACGTATAGAGAAAAAGGCAGGAAATCCTTTTTAAGGGTTAACATTAAAAGAGATATGCCGCCTAAAAAGACCAACAACCTATTGTCCAAAACAGGCTGGAGCGCGGGGGCGTATGTCGTGACAAGATAGTAATCAAAATCATAGATCAATGTTTTTATAAGAAAATAAGACCACACCAACACAGCGACAGGCTCCATTAAGAACTTCGCTATCGGTGATATGCTTTTCTTCTGATCCTTTTTTTCCATTACACTTTCTAACGGTTATTGCTCAGAATAAAAGACCCTAATTCAGACGGGCATCAATGTCTATAGGATGAAATCTACTGTCTCATTCTGTTACAGAAAATGCAGTGTTACTAACCCTGCGCTTTCTGGCTCAGGTTCTAACGACCCGCGGCTCACTCATTTTTTCTTGACCGAGAGTAGCCACGTGTCGTCAAGATTGTCAGTCGACCAGAATTGTGATTTACTCGACCAACCAAACCGCTTGTTATTGGAATCGAACTGAAACCGCCCATTTCGGGGGCATCTTTAGGGGCAATTTCGGTGACAAGTCAATTTTTAATCCTTCCACGTCAATTGGTTGCGGGCTTAGTTCGATAGAGGCCCGTCCATCGACCTAGTCCGAAGACTTGGCTCTCCCCCAAAGAATGGGGCGGGGTAGCATGGCTGGGTCTCATTCAAGTGGCCACACAAAACGATGGCTCTTAATCTGTGAGTCTCAAAGTTTCTGAAGC
>Ga0209373_10000908_pt1 | contig 40052 bp, 35 predicted proteins | sample Higcelweek5metaG_FD_187173 | JGI IMG/M metagenome (GOLD analysis project Ga0209373, IMG submission 187173) | Freshwater pond sediment microbial communities from the University of Edinburgh, under environmental carbon perturbations - High... | ecosystem: Environmental > Aquatic > Freshwater >... | reverse complement strand
TTGGTGGTCTTGGAGGCGGGGGTACACCCGATCCCATTCCGAACTCGGAAGTTAAGCCCGCCATCGCCGATGATACTGCGGTTCTAATCGTGGGAAAGTAGGTCGCCGCCAAGACTTAATTTCAAAGCGGTCCAGAGAAATCTGGACCGCTTTTTTTTGTGCCCAACGCTGCGGGCGGGGAGGCTCACGCACGGCCCTGCACATCCTCGCACGTTCCTTTACAGGTAGCGGTGACCACTGGGCCATCCCTCTGAAACTACAGGCGGGGGCCGGTCTCGCGTCGGTGTCCCCCCCCTTTTTTTGCCGAAACCCGTGGACCGCAGTGGCCTCCCCTGGGCCAGCGTTAGGCGCCCTGTGCCTGGGTTTCGGATTTGAGCTCTTGGATCAACGTACGCAAATCCCCGGCCTGGCGCGACAACTCGAGCACAGCGTGCGAGGCCTGATTCATGGTCTCAAGCGTCTCCTTGGCAACGGTATTCACTTCATCGACGGCGCGGTTGATTTCATCGCTCGCGGCGGACTGTTCCTCTGCGGCTGTGGCGATGGATTGGATCTGGCCAGAGGCCGTTTCCACGAGTTGGACGATATTTTCCAGCGCCTGGCCAGAGACGCCGGCAAGCTCCGTTGCGCCGGAAATGGCGGTCACCGCCTCATCGACCTTGACGATGTTTGCACGGGTGCAAGCTTGCACACTTTTAATCGCATCACCGACCTGCTTTGTCGCGGTCATGGTCTTTTCCGCGAGCTTCCGCACCTCGTCCGCGACCACGGCAAAGCCCCGGCCAGCATCGCCAGCCCGAGCCGCCTCGATGGCGGCGTTCAGGGCCAGCAGGTTCGTTTGGTCTGCTATGTCGCTGATGACATTAAGGATTTGCCCGATACTTTCAGACTGGTGTCCGAGGTCCGTCATTTGATTTTTCAACGCCATGGCGGCAACATGCACCTGCCCGATTTCCTGAATGACTTTGCGCACAACTTCAGCGCCTTCCTTGGCTTTCATCTGCGCTTGCGAGGAAGTTTCTGCGGTTTGCGACGCGTTTTGCGCCACCTCGAGGACTGTGGAGTTCATCTGCTCCATTGATGTGGCCGCCTCTGAGGCTCTGTAGGCCTGGGTTTGCGCGCCCTTGTTCGATTGTTCGATCTGAGTTGCGAGTTGTTCTGAAGCCGAGCCCACGACATTGACGACCTTCTCTAGCTTCAGCGCCGCCTGGAACATTCCTTGTCTCTTCGCCTGCTCTGCGAATGTTTTTGCCTCTTCTGCCTTCGCCGTCGCCGTGCGGGCGTTTTGTGCTTCCGCCTGCGCCAAGTGTTCTGATTGCGTCGCCTTGGCAATGCTGTTTTTCACCATTGCAACGGTTTCGGACAAAACCTGCGCCAGATTTCCTATCTCGTTTTGTGCATTGATGTCGCAGGTGCAATCATAATCTCCGGAGGAGACGCGCTTTGCGTATCTGGTGAGGCCCGTCATGGGAGTCATGATGGAACGGATGGAATAGAAGGTTAGAAGGAGCACGAGGATGTTGATGGCCGCAGCAGCGAGGATGAGTGATCGTATGCTGCCGATGAGGGTCGAATCGGCTGTCGCCTCCACCACAAGGACTTCCTTGTTTGCCAGTTCAACAGTTTTGTCGATTCCGGCCCTGTGTTTTTGGTAAGCGGCACCGAGGGGGCCATAGAGAACCTGCCGCGCCTCGTCATCCTTATTCTGTTGCATGAGCGGGATATAGGAATCTTTTAGCACCTTGAAGAATTCAAAGGCCGGCGGAGTGGCTTCATCAAGCAAGGCCGTGCGTATTCCGCTATGCGTCAGCGCCTTGTGCCAAACGGCGTTTCGATCCCGGAAGTCCGCCTCCAGTCTCGTGAGCTTCTTGAACAGCTCGGGGCGCTCGTCTTGTTTGGCTTTCTGTAGTTCAAAGCAGACCAGATAGGATTCGATGAGGTATTCAGGAGGCGGCAAGATGTCGGCGAGGAGGTCTTTGTAGGAAATGATATCCTGATAGAGCGGACCACGAATCTTAACAGCTTCAATGGTTTTCATGGAGACAAAGAGCAGGGCTACTGACCCGAATAGGGCCAACAAGGCTGTCGCCCAGAGTCTTGTCTTCAGGGAAATCGCACGTGGGGGCATGGTTCCTCCTGCTGACATATAATGAGTTGCTACTCGTTACGTATTGACCTCCATACTTGATATGAGAAAAATGTCAAATACCTGCAAACTTAATCTTTGCAGGTGCCCTCCTTGGAAACAAAAAAAGCCCGGCAGAACCGGGCTTTTTAATCTATGATTTCAGCTATTAGAACTTGTATCCGATGGAGAAGCCAGCCATGTAGGCGCGGCTCTTGGTGATCTCCGTGGCTCCGACGATACCACTGTTTTTGTCAATCGAGCGGTCGTTGTTCACCAGATACATCAGGGAGAAGTCATACGTCACATTGTCATCGATGATGCCGAAGCCGGTGCTGTATATCTTGCGATCATTTGTCGGCAGCATGTAGTCCTCGTAGCCTTTGCGGATGGGATCCTGGTCCCACACGAAGCCGGCGCGCAGGGCCAGCCAGTTCGTGGCCATGTACTCGCCGCCGAGCTGAAAACGCCACACGTTGCGCCAGGACTTCCAACTGACGGCGTCGTTGCTGTCTTCGAAGTTGTACACGAGGGTCTTGTAGTCCTGCCACTGCGTGAAGACGGCATCGGCTTCCAGCTTCCATTTTTCGTTGGGCTTGTAAGCTATGCCAAAGTTGTACGATGCCGGAAGATCCATTTCCATGCTCAAGGCTTGGTTATGGGCCTGGTTGGCCGTCAGGCCGCCATATTTCACATGCCCGGAGTCCGTGTGGTGCTGGGTCGAGTGGTAGTTGAAACCTGCGCTCCACTGGTCGTTCAGCTTGTAATGCAAGGCGGCCTGGAACCCGAAGCCCACACCGTCGACCAGGATGCGCATGTCGCTCGGAAGTGAGGCGACGGCACGTTTGCGCAGGTCGGCTTCGCTGTAGATGGCTTCCGGTCCGAAGGCGAAGGACAGGTCGTCGGTAAGTTTGATGGCGATATTGGGCGCGAAGGAGTAGGTGGTGAGCTCCGCGCGGTAGATGTTCGCGGCGCCCGCCCAGGTCGTGGAGTACTGCGTGCCGACACCGAAGCGGGTGAACATGCCCAGGCCCAGCCACACGCGGTCGTTGAGCTGCTGCACGAGGTAGGCGTGCGGGGGCGTATAGATGTTGGCTTGGGTGGTTGTTTTTGCGCCGGAACCGGCGCGTACGTCGGCCACAGGGGCGATGGCCGTGGCGCCGACCATGATGTTTGTGCCCAGCAGCTGGGTGATGCCGGCCGGGTTGTACGCAACGGCAGAGGCGTCGTCGGCCAGGGCGATCATCGCGCCGCCCATGGCGTTTGCGCGCGCGCCATATTCGTTCAAGGCAAATCCGCCAGCGTGGCAGACTGTGGGCAAGAGCATCAAAAGCGCCAAAGCCCTCAGGCTGGCCTCGATATGGCAGATTCCTTGTTTCAAACGCATCCGGTTTTCCTCGCCGTGCTGGAGTTGAGTTGCATCTGTTAAGCTATGCAACTTGCCGCATTGAAAGAGAGATTTAGTGTGATCGGAGTCAATTAGCAGCTTGGATGAAAAAAGTAAATGCGCAAAAATGCGCGGGCTGGTCGCTCTTGCAAAAAAAAGAAGGGCGCATTGCTGCGCCCTTCTTCGAGGGAAACCGGACACCCGGGTTCGGATCGCTACCGCTGCTCCCTTTCGGGCCTGACGGGGTTCACGGCGAACTCGCCGTCCGGCTTCCCCGGGGTGAAAAATGGCGGAGAGGAGAGGATTCGAACCTCCGGTACCCGTTAGGGTACACACACTTTCCAGGCGTGCTCCTTAGGCCAACTCGGACACCTCTCCGCGAGGACGAACCAATTAATATGAAACCTCAGTGCTGGCAAGCAAAATCTGACGCGTGGCCTCGGTTTCTCTCTCCTGCGGGGCTTAAGGAAGCGAGAGGCCGCCGCGCAGCTCGCCAAGTTCCGTGCAGCGCGCCTTGAGCATGGCCCTGGGCAGGTCGTCCACGATGCGGAAGGCCTGGTCCGGGCGCAAAAAATTGGCCGTGCCTACCTGGACGGCGGAAGCGCCCACAAGGATGAACTCCAGCGCGTCCTCCGCGCTGACGATGCCGCCGATGCCGATGACCGGGATGCTCACCGCGCGGCAGACCTGGTGCACGCAACGCAGGGCCACGGGCTTGATGGCCGGGCCGGAGAGCCCGCCCACGACGTTGGCGAGCCGGGGCTTGCGGGAGCGGATGTCCACCGCCATGCCCAGCAGCGTGTTGATGAGCGACACCGCGTCGGCGCCGCCTTCCTGGGCCGCGCGGGCGCACAGGGCAACGTCTGTGACGTTGGGCGAGAGCTTCACGATGACCGGCTTGCCCCCGGCGCGTTTCTTCACGCCCTCGGTGACCTTGCGGATCTGCGTCGGATCCTGGCCAAAGGCCGCGCCGCCGCTTTGCACGTTGGGGCAGCTCACGTTGACTTCCAGGGCGGCCACGCCTTCCTCGCCCGCCAGCACGCCGGCGAGATCGCCGAACTCCTCGGCCGAGCAGGCGTACAAGTTGGCGATGATGGCGGTTTCGCGCCAGGGCAGCAGGGGCAGCTTGTCCCGCGCAAAGGCTTCCACGCCGGGGTTCTGGATGCCGATGGCGTTGAGCATGCCGCAGGGGGTTTCCACAATGCGCGGCATGGGGTTGCCCTCGCGCGGCTTGAGCGAGAGCCCCTTGACCACGATGCCGCCCAGGCGGGTCAAATCGCCGAAGTTCATGAATTCCAGGCCGAAACCGAAGGTGCCGGAGGCGGTGATGATGGGGTTTTTGAGCACCAGCCCGGCAAATTCCACGCGCGTATCCATGCTGTCTCCCTGCCTAGAGGTGCACGTCGTCGGCCAGGAACACCGGGCCGCGGGCGCAGACTTGTACGTGCTTGTCGTGCCCGTCCTTGCACACGCAGCCCAGGCACGCGCCCACGCCACAGGCCATGGAGCGCTCCAGGGACAGCTCGGCCTTGACGTGATGGACCTTCGCGCTCGCCTGGATGGTTTTCAGGAAGGGCAGGGGGCCGCAGGCCAGCACGATGCCGCCCGCCGCGCCGGCGACCTCGCGTTCGATCCGCTCGATGATCATCGGCAGCTCATCGGCGCTTTTTTCCTGGATGGCCTCGGCGCGAACCTTGTCGGAGAGGAGCTGGTAGGGATAGCTGTCGATGCTTGCGCGGTGGGCGAAGACCAGGCGCAAAAATTCCGGCGTGGGGTGTTTTTCGATGTAGCCCCGGAAAGGGGCGATGCCCATGCCGCCCGCAAGCAGCAGGGTCGGCGTCTCCACCGGGGAGCTGAAGCCGTTGCCCAGCGGCCCCCAGACGATGACCTCGTCGCCGGGCAGCAGCCGGGCCAGGCGCGCGGTGCCGCGCCCCACCACCTGGAAAAAGAAGGTCAGGCTGTCTTCATCGGCGCGGGAAATGGAAAAGGGCCGTCCCCAGGTCAGCTCCAGGCCCCAGTGCTTGGGCCGCAGCATGGCGAACTGGCCGGGCTGGTAGCCCGCCCAACCGGGGCTTTCCAGGGTAAGCTCCACAAAGTCGCTGGGTTCGTCCCAGGCGCCAAGGAAGCGCACCTCGCGCACCTTGACTTCACGGCAATTTCTGACCACGATCCCACATCCTTTGTCCCGCCGAACGCGGCCGGACTCAAGCAATCTCACCAAAGGCGTTTTCCCCGAATGGACAGACACGTACCTGAAATTATGGCTCCCGCTGGAGACCGTGCAAGCTTCCTGGCTGGCGTGGCCGCCGGAGCAGATGCGATCTACCTGGGCCTGAAGCATTTTTCCGCGCGCATGCAGGCCAAAAACTTCGGCCTTGGCGAACTCTCGGCCCTCACGGAGTATGCCCATGAGCGCGGCGTGCGCGTGTATGTGGCCATGAACGTGCTGCTCAAACCCGATGACGCGCGGGCCGCAGGCGGGCTTATGGAGCGTCTGGCGCGCACGGTCAAGCCCGACGCCCTCATCGTGCAGGATCTGGGGCTCATGCCCTTGGCCCGCCGGGCCGGGTTCGAGGGCGAACTGCACATCTCCACCCTGGCCAACGCCACCCACCCGGCCGCCCTTGCCGTGGCTCAAAGCCTTGGCGCAAGCCGCGTGGTGCTCCCGCGGGAGCTGAACCTGGACGAGGTGAAACTCATGGCCCAGAACTGCCCGCCGGGGCTGGGGCTGGAGCTCTTCGTCCACGGAGCCTTGTGCCACTGCGTGTCCGGCCGGTGCTGGTGGAGCAGCTTCTTTGGCGGCAAAAGCGGCTTGCGCGGCCGGTGCGTGCAGCCCTGCCGCCGCTTGTACAGGCAAGGCGGCACCAAAGGCAAGCCCGAGGGTCTGTTCTCGTGCCAGGACCTGAGTCTCGACGTGCTCACCAAACCTCTGCTCGAGGTGCCCCAGGTGACCTCGTGGAAGATCGAGGGGCGCAAGAAGGGCCCGCATTACGTGTATTATGTGGTGACCGCCTACCGCATGCTGCGCGACGACCCCGGCAACGCCGAGACGCGCAAGTCCGCCTTTTCGCTTCTGGAGCAGGCCTTGGGCCGTCCCGGCACCCACGGGGTGTTCCTGTCGCAGCGCCCGTATCCACCGGTGAAACCCGGCCAGGAGACGGCCTCCGGCCTGCTGGTGGGCCAGGTGAAGCGCGAGCCGGGCGGGCGCGCCTATGTACAGACGCGCCAGGATCTTTTGTCCGGCGATTTGCTGCGCCTGGGCTGCGAGGACGATCCCTGGCACCAGACCATTCCCCTGCGCCGTCCCATTCCCAAGGGCGGACGTCTGGACATCAAGCCGCCAGCCGGTCCCAGGGCCGGCGCTGCGCCTCCGTCCAAGGCCCCGGTGTTTCTTATCGACCGCCGCGAGCCGGAGTTGATGCAGCTGCTTGCGGGCATGGAGAAGGACCTCTCCCTGCGCCCCGATCCTCCGGAAAAGGAGCCCTCCAGCTTCAAGGCGCCCGTCTTTTCCCCGCCGTCGCCGGGCAAGCGGACGGAGTTGTATGTGTTCCGCTCGCTGCCGCGCGGCCAGTCGCGCGGGGGCAAAAGCACGGAAACCGGCATCTGGCTGGAGCGTTCGGCCCTGCTCGACGTGCCCCGGCCCGTCACCGGACGCATCTGGTGGTGGCTACCGCCCGTGATCTGGCCCAGCGAGGAAGAGCGTTACCGCCGCCTGCTGGCCGAGGCGCGCGACCGCGGTGCGGCCACCTTCGTGCTCAATGCGCCCTGGCAGGCCGGACTCTTTGAGGACAGGCAGGAGCTGCGCCTGGTGGGCGGGCCTTTCTGCAACATGGCCAGCCCGCAAACCGCCGCCCAGTTCGCCACCCTGGGCATGCAGTCCGCCTTCGTGAGCCCGGAGCTCTCCGGCGAGGAACTGCTGTCTTTGCCGCGCCACTGCCCGGTGCCGCTCGGCATCGTGGTCGGCGGGTTCTGGCCCCTTGGCATTACACGCATTCTGGCCGAGGAAGTGCGCACCGAAGAACCCATTTTGAGCCCGCGCGGCGAGGTGGCCTTTGTGCGCAAACATTCGGGCAACCACTGGATCTACCCTGGCTGGGAGCTGGACCTCTCCGCGCACCGCCGCGAGCTGGAGCAGGCCGGGTACGCCATCTATGCCACGTTGCGCGAGCCCTGGCCGAAGTTTTTGGAAACCGCGCCGCGCACCAGCGTGTTCAACTGGGACCAGGGGCTCTTATAAGAAAAAGGAGAGCGCATGGGCGACCTGCCGCGTGTGGGCATCAGCCGCTGTTTGCTGGGCGAGAGCGTGCGCTATGACGGCGGCCACAAACTGGACCGTTTTCTCAAGGACGTGCTCGGCCCCCATGTGGAGTATGTGCCCGTGTGCCCGGAGGTGGAGTGCGGGCTTTCCACCCCGCGCGAGGCCATGCGCCTTGTGGGTGAGCCGGAAGCTCCGCGCCTTGTCACCATCAAGACCAGGCGGGACATCACCCCGCGCATGACCGGATGGGCCGAGGCCCGCGTGGCGGCGCTGGCGAACGATGGCCTCTGCGGCTTCGTGTTCAAGTACGGCTCGCCCTCCAGCGGCATGAGCCGGGTCAAGGTCTACCCGGAGAACGGCGGCGCTCCGGTGCTCAAGGGGCGTGGGCTCTTCGCGGCGCGGCTTATGGACAGCCTGCCCTTGCTGCCCGTGGAGGACGAGGGCCGCCTCAACGATGACGCCCTGCGAGAGAACTTCATCGAGCGCCTGTTCGTGATGCACCGCTGGCTGGAGCTTCTGCGGCAGGGCTTCAGCCTGGGGGCGCTGGTGGGCTTCCATACCCGGCACAAGCTGCTCGTCATGGCCCACAGCGTGGTGCACTACCGCAGCCTGGGCCGTCTGGTGGCCCAGGGCGCGTCCATGGGGCCGGAGGCGCTCCAATCGGCCTACCTCGGCGGTCTCTTGGAGGCCCTGCGCCTGGCTGCCACGGTGAAGAAGCACGTGAACGTCCTGTCCCACGTCATGGGCTACTTCAAGCGCCACTTGAGCCCCGACGAGAAGCGGGAGCTTCTGGAAGTCCTCGACGCCTATGCCCGCGAGTTGTTGCCGCTCATAGTTCCCGTGACTTTACTCAACCATTATGTGAGAAAGTTTAGTGATTCTTATTTGGCCGCGCAATGGTACCTGCACCCTCATCCGGCGGAACTCAAGCTGCGGAATCATGCTTGATATCCCGGCCACGACCTTGCCGCAGTGTCGCTTTCCCGTTACAACGCGGTAAAGGAGCGTGTATGGTCGCGTATGTACATCAGATAGAGCCCAACGAAGCGGGCAGGTTCCTTGACGAGGTGCGGCTCAAATCGCGCACGCTGCTCGATGTGCGCCAGGATTTCGAATATGCCGAGGGGCATCTTCCTGGTGCGCGCCACATTCCTTTGCCGGAACTCTCCGAACGTCTCGACGAACTGGACAAGGGCCTGCCGGTGCTTGTGTATTGCCGCTCCGGGGTGCGCAGCCTCGCCGCCGCGAACATGCTGGCCGGGCAGGGCCTGCGCGAGGTCATGAGCCTCAAGGGGGGGCTGCAGGCCTGGCAGGGGGCCCAGGCTCAGGGCCCGGCGGATCTGGGCATCCAGTCCATGCAGTCGGCGAAGACACCTGTGGAACTTTTGGAACGCGCCTGGGGCATGGAATTGGCGCTGGAGCGGTTTTACGCCACCCTGGCGGAGCGGGCCGCGGATGCGGCGCTTGCGGCGCTGTTCCGCCGTCTTGCCGGGTTCGAGGAGCGGCACCGGCGCACCCTGGGCGAGGTGTGGTCGCGGCTGCCCGGCCAGGAAAGTGATGTACACGCCCAGGCCGACTTTGAAGCCCGCGCCAAAGGCTCCATTCCTCCCGGCACGCTGGAAGGCGGCATCAGCGCCGAGGGCTACCTGGGCATCATGGCCGATCCCGCGGACCCCACCGAGGCGCTGGAGCTGGCCATGGCCGTGGAGGCCCAGGCCTTGGACCTGTACATGCGGCGTTCCGGTTTGGCGGAGGACGCGGAGATGCGGCGCACCCTGCTGCTGCTCGCCGAGGAAGAGCGCGCCCACCTCAAAGTGCTGGGCGCTTTCGTCAACGGGCGCGGAAAGTTCTAGTCCCGGCGCTGTTGCAGCAGGTTCCCGGCAAGAATGAGCACCAGCCCGGCAAAGGTCGTGGCGTGGATGCTTTCGCCCAGGATGAAGTGGATGAGCACCAGGGACAGAAACGGCGAGAGGAAGATGAGGTTGCCGATGCGCGCCGTGGATGTCGTGAGCCGCATGGCCATGAGCCAGAGGACGAAGCTTACCCCCATTTCGAACACTCCCACGTAGGCGGCGGCGGGCAGGCCCGGGTTATTCCAGGCGGGCAGGCCGGAGAAAGCCAGCGTGGTTCCCAAAATCAGCGGCAGCGCTGTGCAGAAGTTGAGCAGCAGGGCCAGCACGGGGTCGGTGCTGTTCTTGGTGTTGCCTATCCAGTACAGGGCCCAGATGATGGTGCTGAAAAGCGCCAGGCCCACTCCGGCTGGGCTGCCAAAGGCGAACCCGGTGAGGTTGCCCTGGGTGGAGAGCACCACCACGCCCAGGTAGCTGACGCAGATGGCCAGCAGGTCGCGCTTGGCGAGCTTTTGGCCCAACAAGGGCACGGCCAGAAGCGACAAAGTGATGGCCCAGGTGTAGTTCAGCGGCTGGGCCACCTGGGCGGGCAGCAGGGAGTAGGCCTTGAACAGCACAAGGTAGTAGAGGAAGGGGTTCAGGATTCCCAGAGCGCAATTGCGCAGCGCCTCCCGTGCGCTCAAGCGCCGCAGCAGGCCCAGGCGTCCCTGAAAGGCCAGAATCGTCAGCAGGGTGACGATGGACACGCAATCGGCCACCAGCAACAATTGCAGGTGGTCCAAGTGCTTGAGGGCGATCTTGAAGGCCGAGGCGACGGTGCTCCAGATGAGCACGGTGGACAGCCCGTAGACAGAGGCCAGCCGCTGCCGCGACGCCCGCGCCACCGTGGCCGCCTAGAGCACCACGTGGCGTTTGATGTGCGCCACGCCCTCTTCGATGGAATCCGTGACCAAAAACAGGTCCAGGTCCTTGGCGTTGCAGTACCCGTCGACCACCAGCCGGTTGCGGAACCAGTCGATCAGGCCGCTCCAGTAGTCTGTGCCCAAAAGCACGATGGGGAAGCTCCGTATGCGCTTGGTCTGAATGAGCACAAGGGCCTCGGAGAGCTCGTCCAGGGTGCCGTAGCCGCCAGGCAGGGCAATGTAGGCCATGGCGTATTTGATGAACATGAGCTTGCGCACGAAGAAGTAGCGGAAATCGCTGCGCACGTTCAGGTACTGGTTGTTCTGCTGTTCCAGGGGCAGGTGGATGTGCAGGCCGATGGACTTGCCGCCCGCCTCGAAAGCTCCTTTGTTGCCCGCCTCCATGAGTCCTGGCCCGCCGCCGGTGATCACCGCGAAGCCGGCCTCGACAAGTTGGCGCGAAAGCTCCACGGTCCTTTCGTACCAGGGTTCGCCGGGTTTTACACGGGCCGAGCCGAACACGGAAACGGCCGGGCCAATGTCGCTCAAGGTTTCAAAGCCGTCCACGATCTCTGAAAGGATCTTGAACAACCGCCAGGATTCCTGCATGGACAGGTCGTCGATGATATACTGTTTGGAATTCGGCATGGGATTGTCGGCAGCTCCTGGAATAGTGGTTGCGGCCCGGCAAGGTCTTTGGCTAACATGCGCGGGCAAGAGAGAATCAGGTACACGTAAATCGGCGCAAGCGGAAGAGGGCCCAGTGCTCCCGCCGCGCTCCGGCCCTCAATAATCTGCTACTGTGCGGGGGAAGCATGAAGATCAATTTTCTGGGCGCGTCCCAGGGCGTCACCGGTTCCTGCTACATTCTGGAAACCGGGGCACACCGCTTCGCCGTGGATTGCGGCATGCACCAAGGCAACGCGGATATTGAGAAACGCAACCGGAATATGGACAACTACCGTCCGGACAAGCTTGATTTCATTCTCGTCACCCACGCGCACATCGACCACATCGGGCTATTGCCCCGCGTGGTGGCCAGCGGGTTCAAAAACAAGATCTACGCCACGGCGGCCACGCGCGACCTGATGCAGATTCTGTTGCTGGACAGCGCCCACATTCAGGAGATGGAAGCCGAACAGCAGCACCGCCGAGGCCTGCGCCGGGGCAACAAGCTCGACCAGCCCCCTTACGCCCTGCACGAACGCCGGAGCAAAACCGCGGCCCAGGCCTCCTACACCGCGTCGGATCGCCGTTCCGGCCCGGCGCTGGAGCCGCTGTATTCCACGCAAGACGCCATCGCCACCTTCCCGCTCATCACGGCCATCGAATACGACACGCCCTTCGAGCCCGCTCCGGGCATCCGCGTCACCTACCGCGACGCCGGGCACATCCTCGGCTCGGCCTTCATCGAGATTGAGTACGTGGAAGACAGCAAGCCCACCAAGATCATCTTCTCCGGCGATTTGGGCAGGCCCAACCAGCTCATTCTGCGCGACCCCAGCAAGGGCGGCCACACGGACTACCTGTTCATGGAATCCACCTACGGCGACCGCGACCACAAGAGCGCGGAGACCAGCCGCGACGAGCTGGCCGCAGCCATCGCCTACAGCTACAAGAACAACGAGAAGGTCATCATCCCGGCCTTCGCCGTGGAACGCACCCAGCAGATCCTGTACACCCTGTTTCTGCTCGACGAGCAGGGCAAGCTGCCCAAGGACATGCCCGTGTACCTGGACAGCCCCCTGGCCATTCAGGCCACGGAAATATTCCGCAAGCATCCTGAGTACTTCGACGATCAGACCAAGGCCTTGCTCAAACAGGGCAAAGACCCTCTGGGCATGAAGAACCTGCGCTTCAGCCAGACGGCGGAGGAATCGCGGGCGCTCAACACCATGACCGGGTCGGCCATCATCATCTCGGCCAGCGGCATGGCCAACGCCGGGCGCATCCGCCACCACCTGCGCCACAACCTCTGGCGCAAGGGCGCGAGCATCGTGTTCTGCGGCTATCAGGGCGAGGGCACGCCGGGCCGCAAGATCGTGGACGGGGCCAAGCACATCACCATCTTCGGCGAAGAAGTGGCCGTGGCCGCCAAAGTTTTCACCATCGGCGGGTTCTCGGCCCACGCGGGCCAGGCGGAAATCCTCCAGTGGCTCAAGAGCTTCGACGGCAAGGACACCAAGGTCATCCTCATCCACGGCGAAGTAAAGGCGCTGAACGCCCTGTCCGGCATCGTGCACGACCAGCTGGGCATGGAGGTCCATATCCCCACGTACCTGGAGGAGCTGACCCTCGAGCCCGGCAAGGTCATGGTGCCGGTGGTCGACGTGGACCGGGCCGCCCCGCGCATCGACTGGGACTTCTTGCTGGCGGATTCCAAGACCCTGTTCGACGAGTTTCAAAAGCGCATGGAGCAGGCCCGCACCAAGCCCTGGGTGGCGCAGACCGAGATACGCGACCGCTTCCTGGACCTGAACCGCAAGATCGTGGAGCTGATTTCCGAGCTGTAGCATGCGAGTTATTGCTGGCGAATATGGTGGGCGGAGCATCCGCACCGTGGAGGGACCGGGGTACCGCCCGGCCACGGCCAAAGTGCGTCAGGCGGTGTTCTCCATGCTGGAGGCGCGCGGGCTGGCCTGGGACGGCGCGCGCGTGCTCGATCTCTTTGCGGGCAGCGGGTCGCTGGGCATCGAGGCCCTGAGCCGCGGCGCGGCCGAGGCCTGGTTTCTGGACAAGAACCCACGCGCCGTTGCGGCCCTCAAGGGCACCCTGGCGGAGCTGCGCGTGGCCCCGCACCGCTACCGGGTGGTCAACGCCGATTTGTTGAAGACCCTGGCGCGCCCGGCAGCGGCGCCGTTCCAGCTGGTGTTCGTCGACCCCCCCTACGGGCTTGACCTTTTGCCCCCGGCCATGGAAAAGGCCGTGCGCGGCGGCTGGATAGCCGACGGCGGCCTTGTGCTCGCCGAGGTGGAGGCCAGGTGCGATTTCGCGGGCCGCATCCCCGCCCAACTGACCCCGCAGACCGACAGGCTCTACGGGCAGACGAGGATACTCCTGTGGCAGAATACAATCCCAGACTCGCCGTCTACCCCGGCACCTTCGACCCCCTGACCCGGGGGCACATGAGCCTTATCTACCGGGGGCTCAAGGTGTTTGAGAACGTGGTGCTGGCAATCGCCGCAAGCACCCCCAAGAAGACCTGCTTCAGCCTTGAGGAGCGCGTCGAGATGGCGCGCGAGACCTTTGCGGACGAGCCGCGCATCCTTGTGGAGTGCTTTGACGGCCTGCTCATCGACTACGTGCAGGGACGCGGAGCCGGGTCCATTCTGCGCGGGCTGCGGGCCGTTTCAGACTTCGAGTACGAGTTTCAGATGGCGCTTATGAACCGCCGCCTTTCCCGCGAGGTGCAGACCGTGTTCCTCATGACCGACTACAACTGGATGTACCTGAGCTCCACCATCGTGAAGGAGGTCGCCCTGCACGGCGGCAACGTCAAGGGCCTGGTGTCCGAGCCGGTGTTGGCCAAGCTTCTTGAGAAGCACGAGGCCCTCAAGGCGGCGCGGTAGCGGGAACGCATGGACAGTCTGCGCGCCGTGTGCATCCTGGGGCCGACGGGGTCCGGCAAGACCGACGCCGCCCTTGAGCTGGCGCGGCACATGCCTGTCACGGTCATCAACTACGACTCGCGGCAGATCTACGCCGACTTTCCCATCGTCACCGCCCAGCCGGAGGCCCATGAGCAGGCCCAGTGCCCGCACAGGCTCTACGGAATCCTGCCCACCGCCGAGGCCATGACCGCGGCCCGCTTCGCCGAACTGGCGCGGGTGGAGCTGGCCCAGGCGCGCGAAGCGGGACGGGTGCCTGTGCTGGTGGGCGGCACGGGGCTTTATGTGCGGGCGCTGGAACGCGGCTTGGCCGACATTCCGCCCATCGCCCCGGAGGTTCGCCAATGGGTGCTGGAGCGCATGGCCCGCGAGGGCAGCGCAGTGCTGCACGCGGATCTGGCCCAGGTCGACGCGGACAGCGCGGCCCGGCTGCATCCGCACGACACGCAGCGCATCGCCCGCGCCCTGGAGGTTTTTTTGGGCACGGGGCGCAGCCTCACGGACTGGTTCGCGGAGCAGAAGCAGAGCGGCACCGGGGTGGAACTGTGCAAGGTGGGGGTTTCCACCACGCTGGGAGAGCTGGAGCCGCGCCTCAAGAAGCGCATCGACCTGATGTTGGCGCGCGGCGCGGTGGAGGAGGTGCGCAAGGCCTACGCCCGCACCCCGGACCGCGAGGCCCCGGGCTATTCCGGCATCGGCTGCGCGGAGCTGGTGGCGCATATCTTGGGTGAGACGGACCTGGCCGAGGCCTGCGAGCTTTGGTACCGCAACACCCGCGCCTACGCCAAGCGGCAGCTCACCTGGTTCGCCAAGGAAGAAGGCGTGCGCTGGATACGGGCCGAGGGCTATGGACGGCTGCCCACCCTCGTCCGGGCCTGGGGCGCGGACGCCGACTAACGCGCCTGCGCCCGCTTTCCTGTCTGATGTGCTCGTCTAGCGCGAGAAGACCCCTTCAAAAATCGCCCGCACGTCGGCCTCGCCCATGGGCACCGGGGTGTTCAGAAACTGCCTGGATCCCGTGAGTTGCATGGCCGCCGCCACATAGGCCGGAACCTCCTCCGCGCTGAAGCCCAGATCCTCGGCCCGCAGGTCCGCCAGGCCAACGGCCTCCAGAAGCGCCTCCAGCCCTTGCAGGAACGGATGGACGTCGTCGTCCTCGTCTGCGCCGAAGCCCATGGCCACCGCCAGATTGAGCAGCCGGTCGCGGGTGTCCTCGTGATTTTGCGCCAGCTGGATGAGCCGGGTGAAGTACGGACGCGAGAGCGCCACCAGCCCGGCCCCGTGCTGCGAGTTCGGATTCGCGCCGCTGAAGGAATACTCCATGCCGTGCTGCGAGATGGGCGAGGACAACGACAAACACATGCCCGCAGCCGTGCTGGCCCAGGCCAGCGCCGTGCGCGCGCTGAGGTCGTCGCCCTGTTCCACGGCCTGGGGCAGAAAGCGCGTCACCAGGTGCGCGGCGTCCAGGCAGAGCATGTCGCTCATGGGCTGGCGCGCGGTGGAAAGAAAGCACTCCACGGCATGGAAAAAGGCGTCCATGCCGGTGATGGCCGTCAGGCGCGCGGGCACGGACACCGTGAGCTCCGGGTCAATGATGGACAGGGCGGGGTAGAACGCCGGGTGCACGAAGCCGCGCTTGCCCGGTGCGCCGCAAAGCACGGCCACGGCGTTGGCCTCGGTGCCGGTGCCCGCCGTGGTGGGAATGGCCACCAGGGGCAGGCCTGTGGCGTCCTCATAGCTGCCCGCGGCCATGGCTTCCCAGAAGGGCTCCTCACGCGTGGCCGCCAGGCTCAGGCATTTGGCGGAGTCGATGACGCTGCCCCCGCCGATGGCCACGATGAAGTCCGCACCCAGCCTGCGCACCTGTGCCGCCGCCGCGTCCACGTCCTCGGTGCGCGGGTTGGCCCGCACGCCGTCGAAAACCAGCGTCTGCACGCCGCGCGCGCCCAGCAGGCCCTGCACGCGGGCCAGGTAGCCCTGGCGCAGGATGTTGCCGCTTTGGCCGATGACGATGAGCGCCTTTTTGCCCTTGGGCAGCAGCGGCGTGGTCTCAAGCTCGGCCAGCCGGCCGGGGCCGAAGAGCAGGGTGGTGGGCATACGGAAGTTGAAGGACAGCATGAAAGGCTCCTTATGGGCGTGAGGTTTGCTTGAGGGCCTCCTCAAGCTGCGCCGGGGTGAACAGATCGCGCAGTACGAGGGGGCTTTCCGGCGCGTTCTTGGGGAAGATGGCCAGCGCCGGGATGCTTTTGCTGCCCAGGGCGTGCAGCAGGGCCTCGGCCTCCGGATTCTTTTCCGTCAAATCGGCCCGCAGCAGCGCAAGACCGTACCGCGTCTTCATGTCCCCAAGGCGCGCGGGCGTCAAGGTTGTTTGCTCCAGCACCTTGCACGAGGGACACCAGTCGGCGGTGAAGTCCACCACTACGGTCTGCCTGCCCAGAATTCCGCGCAAGCTCGCCTCGGAGTATTCCTCCATGCGGCCAGCGCCCTGAACGGTAACGGCGGCGAAAAATACGCCAGCGGCCAGCAGCGCCGCCGCCAGCAACTTCAAGAGCACCAGCCGCGCGGAGTCGAACCCCGGCCCGGCGACGCCCCAAACCCATGCCGCCACGGCGACGAACCAGAGCAGCCCCAGGGCCGGGATGAGCCGGGACTCGGGCAGGATGGCTAAAAGGTAGACGCAGGTGGCCATGAGCAATAGGCCGACGATGCTCTCCAGGCGTCCGGTCCACGGGCCGGGCTTGGGGAACAGGCGCACCAGGCCTGGAAACAGCACCATGGTCAGGTAGGGCAGGGCCATGCCCACGCCGATGGCCACCAACACCGAACTGATGACCCAGGGAGGCTGCAGGAGCGTCCAGCCCAGCACGCCGCCCAAAAACGGGCCGCTGCACGGCGTGGCCAGAAGCGTGGCCAAGAGCCCGGTGAACAGCGCCTGCAACCGGGGATGCGTGGTCATCTGATCGAATTTCAGGTCCACCAGCGGCAGGCTGAAGACCCCGAACAGGCTCAAAGCCAGGGCAAAGATGAGGGCGGTGAGGCCCAGCACGATGTCCGGCTTTTGGAAGATTTGTCCCCAGGCCAGACCGGTGACCCCGAGGATGGCGCTCAGGATGAAGAAATAGAGCAGGATGCCGAAGGCGAAAAACGCGTTGTGCTCGCGGAACCGCGAGCGCCGTTGCGCCTGGTCGGCCTGGGTGCTGCCCGCCATGAGGCCCGAAAGCTTGATGCTGATGACCGGCAGCACGCAGGGCATGAAGTTCAGGATGAATCCGGCCAGCAGGCCGAGCAGCACCGCCTTCATCAACCCGCGGACTTCGAGCTCTGGCTGCAGGTAGCGCGGCTTGAGGTTCGACCAGCCGGAAACCGCCTGGGGCTGTGCGGATTCCTGGACGGGAGGCGCGGGGGCCGCCTGGAGCTGGCCCCGCTGCTGGGACTTGGCGGCCGTCAGCAGCTCCGGCCACCAGTTCTGGCCGCGCGCGTCCGCAACGCCCTTGGCCGGAGCGTAGCTGAGGTCCAGGCTGGCGGGCAGGCATCTGTCCTCGGTGCACAGCAGCAGCTCCAGCCTGGCCGTGAGCGCGCCCTGGCCGGCAGCCGGATCTGGCAGGGGCAGAAACAACGGGGTCCGGCCCAGATAGGCGTTCACTGTGGCGCCAGAGGTCAAGGAGTCCGGCTTTGGGGTGCCTGCGGGGTACAGGGTGCGCAGCGGGGTGGCGCCCAGGCTGGCGGTCAGCTTGGTGGGTTTGCCCAGGCCGCCCGGCACGTTGGCATAGGTGTACCAGCCTTGATCGGGCTCGATGAACAGCACGGCAAGACGCCCGGAGGTGAGGCCGGACTCGCTTTGGGCCTTTGCCGTGAGGGTGAAGACCGACCATGAGGTGCCGAGAGGCAGGTCGCCGTGACGGTCACTTGCTTCTGCAGAGCCTAGAGCCCCAAGGATTAGAAGGAGCAGGCAGAGGTGGCTTGCGAGATTTTTGTGAGACATTTTTTCATCCATTGCATTTTTTCGTGTTGACAAAGAAAGACCGTCCGCGTAGACACCCTTCTCGCGACGACGTTGTCAACGACACGCGCCGCGTACGTGGGTCACTAGCTCAATTGGTAGAGCAGCGGACTCTTAATCCGGAGGTTCAAGGTTCGATTCCTTGGTGACCCACCACGTAACAAATGAAAGCCGATGCCGAAGGGTGTCGGCTTTTTCTTGTTTCTTGAGAGATGAAGAGGAAAGTGCGCATACAACACCGGAACTGCACCGGTGGAACGCTTCATGGTGGAACTCATGCTTTGTTCTGCGCATTTCATCCTGTCGTGTCAAGGCGGCTGGCCGGAGCTCCCGGTTCCTTCGGTTGATTTGTCTTGGCATCCGCCTTTGTGACGGATATAGGCACGTGTCAGGAGCTCTCGCGCTCCCTTGTTCTCGTTTTCAAACGTTCAAGCACCGGTCCCACAAGGAGAGCCTATGGGCTTCAGCTTCTTTCCCAAGGAGATCCAGTTTTTCGATCTGTTTCAGGAACAGTATGAGAAACTGAACGAGGCCGTCATTGCTCTTAGCAGCATCTTCCAGGAATTCGAGGATGTTGAGAATAAGTGCAAGTGCATCAATCTGGTGGAGGAAATGGGCAACGGCGTGGCGCGCCGCATTTCGCAGCAGCTGTCCCTGACATTCATCACCCCCATCGACCGCGAAGACATCCACAACATCAACGTGGCCCAGGAAGACCTCCTGAACCTCATCAAGGCCATCTCCACCCGCATCGGCCTGTACGACTTCCACGTCATCAAGTTCCCCGCCAAGAAGCTCGTCAAGAACCTCGCCATCATGGTGGAGGAAGTGGGCCGGATGCAGGACCGCCTGCGCGAACGCAAGCCCGTGAACGAGAACGCCAAGAAGATCAAATCCCTCAAGTACGAGTGCGAGATGCTGCTTCTGGTGGCCCTGGGCGAGGTTTACGACATCAAGCTGACCGGCTTTGACGCGGTGATGGAAATCGTCAAATGGACGCACATCTATGATCGCATAGAGCAGGCCGTGAACCAGGCGGAGCGTTTGGCCGACATCATCGAAGGGGTGGTGTTGAAAAATGCCTGATGTCCCCATGATCCTGGTGGCCATCGTAGCCCTAGCCCTGTTCTTCGACTACACCAATGGCGCGCACGACAGCGCCAACGCCATTGCGACCATCGTTTCCACCAAGGTCCTTTCGCCCAAGGTTGCCGTGATCATGGCGGCGGCCTTGAACCTGGCGGGCGCGTTCATGGGCGAGCAGGTGGCCAAGACCATCGGCTCCGGCATCGTCAACGCCGAAATGGTCGCCGGATGCCAGACCATTGTGCTTGCCGCGCTGTGCGGCGCCATCTTCTGGAATTTGCTCACCTGGTACCTGGGGCTCCCCTCGTCCTCGTCCCATGCCCTCATCGGCGGACTCATGGGGGCTGCGGTGGCATACAGCGGCCTCGACGCCCTGAATTTCCTCTCCATTTTCAACAAGGTCATCATTCCGCTCATTTTGTCACCCCTGGCCGGATTTGTCGGCGGCTACGCCATCATGGTGCTGCTCACCTGGGTGTTCCACAAGTCCAAGCCGCGCAAGGTCAACGCCTTGTTCCGCAAGCTGCAGATCGTGTCCTCGGCCTTCATGGCCACAAGCCATGGCCAGAACGACGCTCAGAAGACCATGGGTATCATCACCCTGGCGCTGTTTTTGTCCCACGAGATACCCGCGATCCATGTGCCCTTCTGGGTCAAGATCTCCTGCGCCCTGGCCATGGGCCTGGGCACCGCCACCGGAGGCTGGAAGATCGTCAAGACCATGGGCCACAAGATCTTCAAGCTCGAGCCCATCCACGGCTGCGCTGCCGAAACCGCCGCCGCCATGGTCATCACCGGGGCCAGCCATTTCGGCGCCCCCATCAGCACCACCCATGTCATCTCCACGTCCGTGCTGGGTGTGGGGGCCAGTAAACGCCTGTCCGCAGTGCGCTGGGGTGTGGCCGGAAACATGGTCGTGGCCTGGATCATCACCATACCCGCCTCGGGATTGATGGCGGCCCTGGTGTTCTATGCCCTCCGGGCCGTCGGCGTGACGCAGTAGCGTCTTTCCCGCAGCCTGGGCCGTCACCTGCCCCCCGCGCATCCGCTTTTCATTCGCTCCAAAATGGCTGGACGCGTTGGCGCGTGTCTCTCTTCTCTTGCGCCCTTGCGCTACGCAGGGTATGACACGATGGACAACGGTTCGGGCTGCCTGTCTCCTGGCGGTTCTCCATCATTCTGGGTGCGTGGGGCATTATGACGGAAGCGGAACGACTCGGCAGCATTTTGGTTGTTGACGATGAGCCCATGAATCTCATGGTGCTCAAGGGAGTGCTGGCCCACGCGGGCTACACCCTCCTCAGCGCGTCAAACGGGCCGGACTGCCTGCGCCTGGCGCGGGAGCACCGGCCGGACATGGTGCTGCTCGACGTGATGATGCCCGGCGAATCCGGCTTCGAGACCTGCGCCAAGCTCAAGGCGGACCCGTGCACCTCCCACATCCCCGTCATCTTCATCACCTGCCTGGGCGAATTGTCCAACAAGCTCACCGGGCTCGACCTCGGCGCGGTGGACTACATCACCAAGCCGTTCATGGCCGCGGAGGTTTTGGCCCGGGTGCGGTCGCACATGAATTTCCAACACCGGCAGGGCGCCATCATCAACGCCCAGGCTTCGCGCCTGGGGCAGGTGCGCACCGCGCAGCTCGGCCTGCTCATCAAGCCGGAGTCGCTGCCGGAGGCCAGGTTCGCCGTGCACTTTTTGCCCGCGCTGGAGGCCGGCGGCGACTTCTACGATGTCCTGCCCCTCGGCAACGGCCAGTGCGCCTACCTCGTGGCGGACGTCTGCGGCCATGACCTCGGCGCGTCCTTCATCACCTCGTCGCTCAAGGCGCTGTTCCGTCAGCACGCCGGTGCGGGCAACTCCCCGGCGCAAACCCTGGCCGCCATGAACCGCATTCTTTACGCCATCACCACGGAAGAGGTTTACCTTACCGCCGCCTGCCTTGTGCTGGACCGTTCCACCGGCTCCTACAGCCTCAGCAGCGCCGGGCATCCCCCGGTGCTGGCCACGCTGGGCAACCAGACCCGGTTTCTGGATCTCTCCGGCCTGCCTTTGGGCATGTTCGTGGACGCCGACTTTTCCCTGCTCCACGGACCAATTGCCGAGGGGGACCGCTTCTATCTGTACACCGACGGGTTGGCCGAAAATTCCGGCTTTTGCGTCACCAGCGGGGGCTTCCGGGCAAACCTTGTGGCCACGTGCCAGCATAACGCCGTCATGCCGCTTCCCGTCGCCGTGCTGAACATGGTGCGCGACATGACGGGAGACCAGCCTCCCACCGATGACGTGGTGCTGCTGGGGGTAGAGGCATGATGGCGGCCCGCGGCGCTGGAGCCCGCAACGCCATCCATTCCAGCTTTTCCGCCTCGGCGGAGAACGTGGAGGCCTTCATCGCAGGCATCCACGGCTACCTTGCGGAGAAGAAGCTGGGCGGCCTGGCCTTCGACATGGAGCTTCTCGCCCGCGAGGCGCTTGTGAACGCCGTGCAGCACGGTTCGGCGGGCGATCCAGCGAAGACCGTGCACGCGTCGCTGCACCTGGAGCCCGGCGCGCTGGTGCTCTCCGTGCGCGACGAAGGGCCCGGCTGGGATTGGCGCAGCATGCCCACAACCCCGCCCGACCCGGCCAGCGAGGCCGGCCGAGGGCTATTCATCATCCGCAAATATGCCGATACACTTGCCTACAACGACCCCGGCAACGCGCTGACCATCACCAAGCGCGTGCCCACGGAGGTGGTCATGGACCTTGCCCAGAACGACACGATTCAGATGCAGCTTGAGGCGCGCGTGTCCGCCCAGGACGTGCCCGCCCTACGCGAATCTTTCCAGACCCACATCCGGCAGGGAGCGCGGCGTTTTCTGCTCGACTTCAGCAAGGTGGAGAGCCTGGACTCCATGGGCATCGGCCTGCTGGTGGCCACCCACAATTCCTTGAACAAAGTCGGCGGCGCGCTGGAAATCAGCGGCATCAACAAAGACCTCCACCAGCTTCTGACCCTCATGCGGCTGGACAAGCACATTTCCATCTCTCCGGCCAAGGGGGGCTAAGGCATGCGGCTCAAAACCTACGACCTCGTCCAGGGTTTTGTGGATGACTGCCGGGACAACCTGGACAGCATCGAGTCCGTGCTCATGGACATTGAGTCTGCCGACGAGCACCAGCAGCACGAGCTGGTGAACACCGTGTTCCGGCTGGCGCATTCCATCAAGGGCGGCGCGGGCATGCTCGGCCTGGACAACATCAAGGCCCTGGCCCACAAACTGGAGAACACGCTGCACATGGTCCGCAGCCGCGAGATCGTTCCCACCCATGAGGTGGTGGACGTGCTGCTCAAGGGGTTTGACAGGCTCACCGCGCTGGTGGACAATATCGCGGACAGCGAGAACATGCCCATTGATGCCCAGGTGGGGCAGCTGCTGGCCCTTTCCGGCCAGCGGACGGGCGCGGGCGATGCCGGGACCGGACCGGCGCGCTTTGCGGTGGGACCCACAAGTTTCCTGGAGGTCGACGCCGTGAGCCTGGAGCAGGCCAGAAGCGGCGGCAACGAGCTCTACCTGCTGGAGTTCGACCTGATGCACGACATCCACGGCAAGGGGCGCATGCCGCTGGATGTGCTCAAGAGCCTGACGGACATGGGCCGCATAGTGGACTGCAAGGTCGATCTGGCGGCCGTGGGCGATCTGGAGGCCTTTGGCAACAGCATCCCCTTTTATGTTCTGTACGCCTCTCTGCTGGAACGCTCGTTCATCAGCGACCTGGTGAAGCTGCCCGACGAGCGGGTGCGGCACATCGCCACCGCGCCGCATGCAGCGGGGGCGGCCCAGGCAGATGGGGAAAACGTGGCGAGCGGGAGGGGCGGAGAGCTTTTCGGCGCCCTGGAGCTGCGGCTGGAAGGGCAGACCGGAACAATCGTTTTGCCCGAGGAGATCACCAGCCAGACACTGGAGCACCTGCGGGGCGCGCTGTTGGCGGGCCTTGCCCGCTGCTCGGCGGTGGAGCTCGACTGGAGCGCCGTGTCGCGTTGCGATGTCTTTTTCTACCAGCTGGTTCTTGCGGCCAGAAACACCTATGCCAGGAATGGAAAGCGCATGAGCGCCTCCGGCTCGCTGGCGGACGACCTGCGCACCGCCTGCGCCGTGCAGGGCTTCAGCCCCGTGGATGACGCGGGCTGCCTGCTTCCGGCGGCCTGAGCGGCGCAACGCGCCCTTGCCTACATCAGAAAAAGACCCCGCAGCGGCGCGAACCGTTGCGGGGTCTTGATGTCTCTGGAGCCAGCGCGCGGAATCGAACCGCGGACCTGCTGATTACGAATCAGCTGCTCTGCCAGCTGAGCTACGCTGGCTGACTCACGCGGAGCGTTGTTACACAAGGCCGAAAGGGTGGTCAAGGGCAAAAACGAAACGGTCCTTGCTCCATAGAGCCGAACGCGCCTTGCGTCCCGCCTCCGGCGTCATTTTTCGCGGCGCCGGTCCTTCCGTCAGTCCAGCCGGTGCCCGCGCCTGCTCTCCCAAATGGGGATCATGGGCAGCAGCTCGCCGCTCTCCACCTTGTCCGACACGATGAGCAGCCCCTGCGCCTGGAGCATGTCCAGCCGCCCCTCGCGGGTGCGGTCCTGCAGCGGCTGGGCTTGCAGCTCGGCCCCCAGGGCCGAGATGGTGCAGGAGACCATGCGCTCCCAGCCCAGCTGAGCCGGGGCGAGCGTGCCCGAGGGCCGCGCCAGGATGGGCCCCGGCACGGGCAGGGTGCGCCCGCGCAGCCAGCACATGGCGGGCAGCACCAGCGCGTGCATTAAAGCGAACACGGCCCAGGGCGTGCCGGGCAGGGCAAACAGCAGCGTGCCGCCGCGAATGGCGGCGAACATGCTTTTGCCAGGCGTCAGGGTCAGGCCCGTGAACAGCGGCTTGAATCCGGCCTGCACAGCGGCCTGCATGATGAAATCGCGCTCGCCAGGGCCTGTGCCGCCGGTGGTGACGATGCACTGGCAGTCCTTGGCCGCCAGCCTGCGCCCAATCTCCTCCGGGCTGTTGGGGCACACCTCGGGCGTCACGTCCGGCACGTTGCGGTGTTTAAGAAGCCCGGCCACAAGCAGCAGGTTGTCCGCAGGCATGTGGCCCGGCTTCGGCGTTGCGCCCAGCGGATCGAGCTCGTTGCCCAGGGCCAGAACCAGCACTTTGGGCGGGAGAAAGGCCTTGGTCCGTTGCCCGCCGGAAACGGCCAGAGCCGCCAGCACGGGCGGGGTCAGGTCGTCGCCCCGGCGCACAACGCGCGTGCCCACCTTGAGGTCGCTGCCCACGCCGCGCACATGCTCCAGCGGGGCGATGCTCTGCGTCAGCATCAGGCGTTCTCCGCGCACCTCGACGGACTCCGTGGTGACCACGCAATCGGCTCCGGGCGGCAGCGGTCCTCCGGTAAGAATGGCCGCGGCCTGGCCTGGTTCGAGGGAACCGGGGGCCGCGGTGCTGGGGCGGATCAGGCCCACGATGCGCAACTGGGCGGGATTCTCCGGCATGGCGTTCTGCGTCTCTTGGCTGGCCAGGGCATAGCCGTCCACGGTGGAGCGGGGTTCCGCCGGGGTGGAGTGCGCGGCGAAGAGATCCTGGGCGCACACGAGCCCCAGGCTGTCGAGCAAGGACAACTCCACGGCCTGCGGCGGATAGTCGCGGATGTGGTGTCGGATTCGTTCCAGCGCAAGGTCGCGGGAGATTCGTTCCTGGTTCACGGGACCTCCTTCGGGCAGAGGTGCAGCTGCGCTGCGGTTTTGCGCAAAGAGCGCAGTTCATCCGGGGTGTTGGCGTTCTTGAAAGAGAGCATCTCCGGGTCCGCCTGGAGCAGCGTGGATACTGGCAATGGATGCACGCGCACCTGGTCGAAAAAGCGGATGATTTTGTGGTCGCCCTGGGCTAGCTGGGCTTCGATGTATGGCAGGCAGCGGCGCGAGTACAGGGCGCAGAGGGGCTCAAAATAGCCGTCGGGCTTCAGCGGCAGCACCACGTCGTCCTCCGGCCGCAGGTGGGCCAGCAGGGCGTTCAGCAGCGCCGGGCGCAGGAACGGCGTGTCGCAGGCCGTAAGAAACACATGCTCCGTGCGGGCGTTGGCCAGGGCGGTGTGAATGCCGGTGAGCGAGCTGCGTCCTGGCAATGCGTCGAGCACCAGCCGCCAGGGAGCGTTTGCGCACAGGTTCTGGAACGGCTGCGGTTCCTTGGCCACCAGCAGCACCTCCGTGAACCGTGGCCGCAGGATTTCCACAAGCCTGGCGAGGATGGTTTCGCCCCCGATGTCGAGCAGGGCCTTCACCGCGCCGTCCATGCGCGTGGCCGCGCCGCCCGCAAGAATGGCGGCGCTTGGGGATGCAGTGTCGCGATTATCATTACGCATTGAAACCATATAGGCGGAGACGGGCGCTTCGGCAACACATGGGGCGGACATTTCTCGGGAAAGATGGACACGGACGGGGGCAGCCCCTTGAGGCGCGGCCCGTGACAGTGTATCCAGCGAGACAACGGGACAGATCGTCGAAAGCCAGTGGAGCCATCCGTGGAGCAGCGCGCCTTGCAATCATTCTTCGCACCCAGAACCGTGGCCATTGTCGGGGCCTCGGCGACCGCGGGCAAGGTGGGCAACGCCATCGTGGTCAACATGCTGGCCGCAGGGTTCAAGGGACGTCTGTATCTTGTGAACCCCAAGGGCGGCACCATCGAGGGCCTGCCCGTGGAACGCTCCGTGTCCGACCTGCCCGGCGGCATCGACCTGGCCGTTTTTGCCGTGCCGCGCGACCATGTGCTGCCCGCGTTGGAAAACCTGGCCGCGCGCGGTCTCAAGTCGGCCATCGTCATCTCCGCCGGCTTCCGCGAGGCCGGGCGCGAGGGCTACCAGTTGGAGCGCGACCTTGCCGAATTGGCCAAAAGCCACGGCATAGCTTTGCTCGGACCCAACTGCCTGGGCATGATGAACACCGCCCACGGCGTCAACGCCACCTTTTCCGCAGCCCAGCCCGTGGCCGGCAACGTTGCCTTCTGCTCACAGTCCGGCGCGTTGTGCCTGGCCATTCTGGACTGGGCCAGGGGCGAGAATTTCGGCTTCTCCAAGTTCATCAGCCTGGGCAACAAGGCCGTGATGGGCGAGACGCAGCTCCTGGCCTACCTGGGCTCGGACCCGGCATCCAAGGTCATCATGGGCTACATGGAGAACGTGGAGGGTGGCGAGGAGTTCCTGCGCACCGCGCGTGAGGTGAGCCGCAAAAAACCGCTGATCATGCTCAAGGCCGGGTCCACCAACGCCGGAGCCAAGGCCGCCAGCTCGCACACAGGGGCCATCGCCGGGTCGGACGACGCCTACGCCGCCGCGTTCCGCCAATGCGGCATTGTGCGCGCGCCTGATGTGGAGTCGTTGTTCTTTCTGGCCGAGGCCTTCGCCAACCTGCCCCTGCCCAGGGGACCCAACGTGGCCGTGCTGTCCAACGCGGGCGGGCCGGGCATTCTGGCGGCCGATGCCTGCGAGAAGACCAGCCTGCACATGGCGCGGCTTTCGCCGGAAACCATCCAGCGCCTGCAAGCGTTTTTGCCGCCCTATGCCTCGGTGTACAACCCCGTGGACATCATCGGCGACGCCGGGGCCGAGCGTTATCGCAAGAGCCTGGAGGCCGTGCTCGACGATCCGCTGGTGCATGCGGTGCTTGTGCTGGCCGCGCCCACGGGCATGGTCGAGATGGAGGCCACGGCCACGGCCATTGCCCAGGTGGCGCGCCGTTCGGACAAGCCGGTGATGACCTGCCTCATGGGCCGCGCCCACGGCAGCATCGGGCGCGACATTCTGCGCCAGGCCGGACTGCCGTGCTACGCCTTTCCGGAGCCCTGCCTGCGCAGCATCGAAGCCATGTACGCTTATGCCCAGTGGCGGCAGAAGCCCGTGCCGGTGTATGAACCGCCCCAGCGCGACATGGACGCCGCCCGGCGCCTGGTGGACGCGGCCATGGCCCGTGGCCAGCAGGAATTGACGGATTTCCAGGCCCGGGAGCTTTTGCGGGCCTATAACCTCTCCACCCCGCAGACTGTGCTGGCGCGCAGCAGCGCCGAGGCCGTCCGCGCGGCGCAGCTGATCGGCGGTCCCGTGGCCCTCAAGATCGCCTCGCCGCAGGTGGGCCACCGCACGGACGTGGACGGCGTGGCCCTGGGTCTTTTGGGTGAAGCGGCTGTGCGTCAGGCCTTCCAGCGGCTGACCAACCATGTGCGGCGCATCCAGCCCGAGGCAGTCATCTCCGGCTGCCTGGTGCAGGCCATGGCCCCGGCCGATGCCCAGGAGGTGGTGGTCTCCATGCGCCGCGACGACCAGTTCGGCCCGCTTCTGATGTTCGGGCTGGGCGGCATCCACACGGAGATTCTTGGGGATTTGTCGCACCACCTGACCCCCTTGAGTCGCGACGAGGCTTTTGGCATGATGCGCTCCATCCGCTCCTACTTGCTGCTCAAGGGAGTCGGCGGGGAACCTGCCGTGAATTTCCGTGCCCTTGAAGACGTTCTTTTGGCGCTGGCGGCCCTGGCGCAGGACTTTCCCCAGGTTTTCGAGGCGGAGCTGAGCCCGGTCCTGGTGAACCATGAGCGGGCTCTGGTGGCCGAGGCGCGCCTGACTCTGCGAAACTGACTTTGCGAATTTGATTTCGCGCACGAGGCCTTGGGCTCTGCGCAACCGCACCATGGCAACAGGCCTGGGCCGCGCCCGCAGGCGCGCCGCAAGGAGGAAAGAATGGTTGGCGTGTATATCGGCTCCACAACGGGCTATTCCGGCAAGAACCTCATCGCCATGTCCCTGGGGCTGCGCTTCAAGAAGATGGGGCTCAAGGTCGGCTACATGAAGCCCGTGGGCGCCGTGCCCCGCAAGGAAAACGCCCAGCCCGGCGACGAGGACGCCATGTTCCTGCAGGAGGTCCTCGGCCTGCGCCAAGACCCCTCTCTGGTGACGCCGGTGGTGGTGAACCGCGAGTTCACCATCCGCGCCTTCAGCGAGGACATCGGCGACCTCATGCCCGGCATCGTCTCAGCCTACACGACCCTTTCCGAGGGCAAAGACGTGATGATCATCGCCGGATCAGGCAATTTCCTCGGCTCCGGAACTTACTGCGGGCTCGATGGCGTCAGCGTGTCGCGGGCGCTGGCGGCCAAAACCGTACTCATCGACCGGTACCAGAACGAGCTCAAGTACGATTACGTGCTGCGCTGCAAAGAGGCCCTGGGCGATGATTTGGCGGGTGTGATCTTGAACGACATTCCGGAGCACTACCGCCCCGAGGTGGACGAGCTGCTTGCGCCGTTTTTCCGCCGCAAGGGGGTGGATGTGCTGGGCATCATCGCCTCCGATCCCATCATGAGCGCCATCAAGGTGAGCGATTTGGCCGAACGCCTTGGCGGCAAGGTCATTTCCGCGCACCACAAGGCCGACCGCGTGGTGGAAAATTTCCTCATCGGCACCATGCAGGTGGAGAACTTCCTCACGCATTTCGTGCGCCATAAAAACTCGGCCATCATCGTCGGCGGCGACCGCTCCGACGTGCAGCTGGTGGCCTTGGAGGGCAGCTGCCCCTGCCTCATCCTGACGGGCAACCTGTACCCCAACGACATCATTCTCACCCGCTCCGAGGTGCTGCAAACCCCCATCATCATGGTGCGCGAGGACACCTTCGCCGTGGCCAAGAAGATGGAGAACATCCTCTCGCGTCACAAGCTGCGCGACATGATCAAGGTCAACCACGGCGTGAACCTCGTGGGCGACGCCCTGGACTTCGAGCTGCTGCGCGAACGCCTCGGCATGGAGTGACGAGCCCCGTTTTTTGGAGTAGAGTACCTCGATGCGGGCAGCGGCCCACTTTGGCGGCGCTTGCGCCGCCGCCGGCTGCCCCTGGGCTTTTGCGAGGACTTCCCGCAGCACGGGCCAAAGCGGGATTCCGCGCTTTTGCTTATCGCCCCACGACATCCACAGGAGACTGCATGCGTCATATTCCCTTTCTAAAAAAAGTCGCCGCCCCCTGCGCGGCGCTGCTCGCGGCGGCCCTTTGGCTGCTGCCCGCCCTTGCCCAGGACTCCATAGCCAGGCTCAAGGATCCCGGGTTCAGCGACCCCAAGGAAATAGCCGTGCCGTTCAAGCACAACGAGCACAATAAGAACGCCAAGATCACAAAGTGCGCCACCTGCCACCATGCGTATCCCGGCGCCAAGGGCGGCGTGCCCAAGAACGCCACCGAGCGCCGCTGCTCGGACTGCCACAAGGAGCGGCCCGCACCCGCCGACAGCGCACCGGCCCTCATGATGGCCTACCACAAGCTGTGCCAGGACTGTCATACGGCCAAGGGCCGGGGACCCGTGAATTGCAGCGGGTGCCACAAGGCGAATGCCGCAGAAGGGGCGAGCGGGGCGGACGGCGCCGCCAAGTAGGCTTGCCGCCGCCGGTAACGCGCTCCTGTCCGCAAGGTGACGGGGCGTGTGCGCCGGAGAAAAGAAAAGGCCGGGTTTTTCCGGCCTTTTTTCGTGCTACTTGCCGCGCCGGATGTTGTACACCGCGCGGCCCACAGCCACATGTTCGTCGGGTGTGCCTTCGGACCAGAGCACCACATGGGCGTTGCCCACGCGGTTGCCCAAAAGCCGCACGGTGGCCTCGGCGTAGAGGTCCACGGCCTTGGCGGGCCGCAGGTAGTCGATGCCCAGGTCGATGGTGGCGAGGCGGTCCTCCAGGCGGCAGCAGCTCCACACGGCAAAGCCGCCGCACACGTCCACCAGGGTGGACAGCACGCCGCCGTGCAGGGCGGGCCGCCGCGCATCGCCCACCAGTTCCGGCCGGAAGGGCACGCGCAGGCTGACGTTGCCTTCCTGAATCCTCACCACTTTGATGCCCAGCAGCTTGTTGAACGGCAGGCCGTCCTCAATGATCTGGGAAAGCGTCGTGAAATCCATGCCGGTCCTACAGAATGTAGCGCGAAAGATCGCGGTTTTCGACGATGTTCGTAAGCTGGGAGCGGACGTATTCCTGGTCCACCACCACGGCCTGGCCGCCCTTTTCCGAGGCCTCGAAGGACAGTTCGGCCAACAGCTTCTCCATGATGGTGTAGAGCCTGCGCGCGCCGATGTTCTCGGTCTCTTCGTTGATTTTCTGCGCCGTGGCGGCGATCTCCTTGAGGGCGTCGTCGGTGAAGGTGAGTTGCAGGCCCTCTGTGCCGAGCAGGGCGGAATACTGCACGGTGAGTGCATTCTGCGGTTCGGTCAGAATGCGGTAGAATTCTTCCTGGCCCAGGGCGGAAAGCTCCACGCGCAGCGGAAAGCGGCCCTGCAACTCCGGGATGAGATCCGAGGGTTTGGCGAAATGGAAAGCCCCGGCGGCGATGAACAGGATGTGGTCGGTCTTGACCATGCCATGCTTGGTGTTGACCACGCAGCCTTCCACCACGGGCAGCAGATCGCGCTGCACCCCCTCGCGGGAGACATCCGGGCCGCCGTGGTCCTGCCTGCTGGCCACTTTGTCCAGTTCGTCCAAGAAGATGATGCCGGACTGCTCCACGCGCTCGCGGGCGATGTCCTGCACCTTGTCCATGTCGATGAGCTTGTCCGACTCCTCTTGCACCAGGGCTTCGTAGGCGTCCTTGACCTTCATCTTACGCAGTTTCTTCTTTTGCGGAAACATTCGGCCCAGCATGTCCTGCACCTGGCCGCCCATGTCCTCCATGCCCGGAACGGCCATGATGGACATTCCCGCGCTGTCCTGGGTGGAGATCTCAAGCTCCACCATGCGGTCGTCGAGCTTGCCCTCGCGCCAGAGCTGGCGGAACTTCTCGCGGGTGCTCTCGTTGGCGCTGGCGATGGGCTGCGGCGCCGTCAGGTCGGGAATGGGCGTAAAGGAATAGCCGCCGCCCTGGGGTTGGCTTCCCGGCAGCAAGAGGTCCAGCAGGCGGTCCTCGGCGTGCTTTTCCGCGCGCAGGCGCACCTTTTCGCGCTCTTCGGCTCGCACCATGCTGATGCCGATCTCCATGAGGTCGCGGATCATGGACTCCACGTCGCGGCCCACGTAGCCCACCTCGGTGAACTTTGTGGCCTCCACCTTATGGAAGGGGCTTTTGGCCAGCTTGGCCAGCCTGCGGGCGATCTCGGTTTTGCCCACGCCCGTGGGGCCCATCATGATGATGTTCTTGGGGGCGATTTCGTCGCGCAGTTCGGGCTCCAGGCGCTGCCTGCGCCAGCGGTTGCGCATGGCGATGGCCACCATGCGTTTGGCCTCGGCCTGGCCCACCACGAACTTGTCCAGTGCGGCGACTATTTCACGCGGGGTAAGGGAGCTCACGGTTTGGCCTCCCGCTGTTTGGTTTCGATGTGGATGTTGTCGTTGGTGAACACGCAGAGCTCGGCGGCGATCTTCATGGAGGCCATGGCGATGTCGTGGGCGCTCATGGACGTGTGGCGCTTGAGGGCGCGGGCCGCGGCCAAAGCATAGGTGCCGCCGGAGCCGATGGCCGCCATGCCGTCGTCCGGTTCGATGACGTCGCCCGTGCCGGTGATGAGCAGGATGGTTTCGGCGTCCGCGGCCAGAATCATGGCCTCCAGGCGGCGCAGGTACTTGTCCGTGCGCCAGTCCTTGGCCAGCTCCACCGCCGCGCGGGTCAGATTGCCGGAATGCGACTCGAGCTTCTTCTCGAAACGTTCGAACAGGGTGAATGCGTCCGCCGTGGCCCCGGCAAAGCCGACCATGATGCGGTCCTTGTAGATGGTGCGGACCTTGCGCGCCGTGTGCTTCATGGCCACGCTCTGGCCGAGCGTCACTTGGCCGTCGCCGGCCATGGCGGTGCCGTCCTCGCCGCGAACGGCCAATATGGTGGTGCCGCGAATCTCCATTTCGTCTCCTTGGTTCCTTCTGTCACGGGGCGGATCCGCGCGGGCAGGCGCTGCGGCGCGGGGCTGTCGTCGAAAAAGGTGCGGCTAGTCATCCTCGTCGTCGCCGGGAGCCGCCCAGGGCTGGGCGTCCGGGTTGCCCAAGATGATGCGGCCCAGGCGGACGTCATCGGCAATGCGGGCCTTGAGGGCGTCCAGGCTTGCGAACTTGCGCTCCTCGCGCAGGCGCTGCACGAACTGGATGCCCAGGGTTTGGCCGTAGATGCTGCGGTTGAAGTCCAGAATGTGCGCCTCCAGGGTCAGGCCCGTGTCGCCGAAGGTGGGGTTGTAGCCCACGTTGGCCACGGCCTGAAGCGGTTCGCCATCCAGAATGACCCATACGGCGTAGACGCCGGGCTTGGGCAGAAGCGTCCCCTCGGGTTTGAGGTTGGCCGTGGGAAAGCCCAGCATGGCCGCGCCGCGTTTCATGCCGTCCACCACTGTGCCCTGGACCTCGAAGAACCTGCCCAGGAGCGGGCGGGCGTCCCAGACGTTGCCAGAGAGCACGAGGTCGCGGATGCGCGTGGAGCTGACCACCACGCCGCCCACCAGAACCGGGTTCAGGCGTTCCACGCCGAAACAAAGCTCGCGTCCCAGCTGGGACAGCAGCTCGTAATTGCCTCTGCGGCCCTTGCCCATGGCGTAGTCGTAGCCGATGACCAACTCGCGCAGGGCCAGGCCCTCCACAAGATAATGGCGCACGAACTGCTCGGGCTCCATTGCGGCCATCTGGCGGGTGAACTCCAGCACCAGCGCCACATTCGGCCCCTGCTGCTCGATGAGCGCCAGACGCTGGCGCGTGGTGGTGAGAAACGGCGGCGACTTCTGTCCCATAAGCACAGTCATGGGGTGCGGGTCAAAGGTCACAACGACGCTGACCAGGCCGCGCTTCTTGGCCTTGGCGCAGGTGCGGGCCATGAGCCGCTGGTGCCCCAGGTGCACGCCGTCGAAGTTGCCGATGGTGACGCAGGAGCCGGAAATGGTGTCGCGGAGTTCGTCGATGGTGCGTGCGGCGATCATGTGCTTGTGCGGTGTCCTTGGTGCAAGATCTTAGGAGGGGAAGCTGCCGTTAGCGGGCAAAACGTTGCCATTGGCTGCTTTTGGCGGGACCGCTTTTCTTGTCGCCGCCCTTGTCGTCGCCACCGGGGCCATCCTTTCCGTCCTTGGGGCCCTTGAGGGTGCGCTCCAGGTCTTCCAGCTGCTTTTTTTGAGCCTCGCTGGTGGCCAGGGGCTTGGCCTTGGACAGGTGAAATTCGGCCTTCTTGCGGTCGTGTCCGTAGAACGACGAGTAGCTGAGCTGAAGGTGCGCGCCGAAGATGTTCCCGCTTTCGCCCAGGATGCGGCCCAGGTGGTAGCGCACCTCGGCGTCTTCCGGCACGTCGTGCATCACCCGCTCCATAAGGCTGATGGCGTTGGGGTAGTCCTTGCGCTCGGCCATGATGCGGGCAGTGTAGAACATGCTCATGACGTCTTTGGGGTTCAGGATGGCGGCTTTTTGCAGGAATGGCGCGGCCTTGTTCATGTTGCCCTGGCTGAAGTAGAAGATGCCCGCCTCGCGCAGCACCAGCGGGTCGTTGGGGGCGCAGGCCAGGGCCGCGGTGAAGGCCTGGTCGGCCTGCTGCTGGCGCTTCAGCCTGTCCAGGGCGATGCCGCGCCCGGCCATGTCCATGCAGGTTTGCTGGGCCTTGGGCTTGCTGTCGTAATAGGCTAGCGCGGTCTCCGGCGAGGTCATGCGCGAGCGGATGATGGTTTGGATGCGCAGGAACTGCTCCCGCTCGAAGTCGCGCTTCACGACGTCGGCGGGCATGTGCTTGATGCGTTCGCGCAGGTACGCGCTGCGTTCGTCCAGACCGGGGTGGGTGGAGAGGTACGAGGGGATGGAGTCGCCGGACATGAACCAGCGCTTCTTGTACATCAGATCGAAGGTGTCCGGCATGGCGTTGGGATTGTACCCGGCCTTCACCAGATAGCTGAGCCCCACGTGGTCTGCCTCGCGTTCGTTCTCGCGCGTGTACATGAGGAAGGCGGACTGTGCGCCGGCCATGGCGCCCGTGCTGAGGGCCATGCCCAGGTTGTTGCCGGTGGTGCCGCCGCCAGAGCCCAGAAGCACCCCAGCCACCATGCCCGTGAGGGAGGCGATGTTGATATACTTCATTTGTTCCATGCGCTTGGCAACATGGCGTTCGGTAACGTGTCCGAGTTCGTGGCCGATGACCGCGGCGAGTTCCGCCTCGTTCTCCACGCCCAGAACGAGCCCGGTGAAGATGTAGATGTAGCCGCCCGGAATGGCGAAGGCGTTCATGGCGTTGTTGGCCACCACCGCGCTTCTGATGGGGTAGGGCTGGGGGGGCAGGGCCTTGGCCACGCGCTCCACCACGCTTTTGACGTAGATGTTGATTTCCGGGTCTTCCACAAAGCTCATCTGCGCCCGGATGGTTTCATCGAATTTTTTGCCCATCTCGATTTCGTCGGCCACGGTGACGCCGCCGAACAGCGCCTTGGCCGGGGCCGGGGCGAGCAGGCAGGCGCAAAGGACCAAAATGCCGACGAGACGGAGCAGGGGGGATGGCGCAAGATTCATGTGGCATCCAGGTGTTGCGGCCGCCGGACAGTGCGGCGACCATGACGGGCTGACTTTAGCACAGGTCTGGAAAAGAAAAAAGGATGCGCGAGGTGCGCATCCTTTTGGGAATAGCCTGCTAAAGCGGGACGTTACTTGTTCATTATGTTCAGGAATTCGTTGTTGTTTTTGGTCTTGCGCATCTTGTCCAACAGGAATTCCATGGAGTCGGTGGTGTTCATGGGCGAAAGCACCTTGCGCAGAATCCACACGCGGTTGAGCACTTCCTCGTCGAGGAGCAGCTCTTCCTTGCGGGTGCCGGAACGGTTGATGTCGATGGCCGGGAACACGCGCTTCTCGGAGAGGTGGCGGTCCAGGTAGATCTCCATGTTGCCGGTGCCCTTGAATTCCTCGAAGATGACCTCGTCCATGCGCGAACCGGTGTCGATGAGCGCGGTGGCGATGATGGTCAAACTGCCGCCGGACTCGATGTTGCGGGCCGCTCCGAAGAAGCGCTTGGGGCGCTGCATGGCGTTGGCGTCCAAGCCGCCGGAGAGCACGCGGCCGGACGACGGCGTCACGGCGTTGTAGGCCCGGCCAAGGCGGGTAATGGAGTCGAGCAGGATGACGACATCGCGCTTGCGTTCAACCAGGCGCTTGGCCTTTTCAAGCACCATCTCGGTCACCTGCACGTGGCGCTGGGGCGGCTCGTCGAAGGTGGAGCTGATGACCTCGGCGCGCACTGTGCGTTCCATGTCCGTCACTTCTTCGGGCCGCTCGTCGATGAGCAGCACGATGAGGTAGACTTCCGGGTGGTTGGCGTTGATGGAGTTGGCGATGGTCTGCAGCATCATGGTCTTGCCGGTGCGCGGCGGGGCCACGATGAGACCGCGCTGCCCGCGGCCGATGGGGGAAAGCAGGTCGATGACGCGGGAACCGTGGTTCTCGGCGCCGTTTTCCATGATGAAGCGCTTGTTCGGATACAGCGGGGTCAGGTTGTCGAAAAGCACCAGATGCTTGCTGGCCTCTGGCGGCTCGAAGCCGATCTCGCTGACCTTGAGCAGGGCGAAGTAGCGCTCCCCCTCTTTGGGCGGCCGTATCTGACCGGAGATGACATCGCCTTTGCGCAGGCCGAAACGGCGAATCTGCGAGGGCGAGATGTAGATGTCGTCCGGCCCGGGCATGTAGGAGTAAAGGGGAGAGCGCAGGAAGCCGAAGCCGTCGGGCAGGATTTCCAGCACGCCTTCACCGAAGATCTGGCCGTTTTGCGAGGCACATTCCTGAAGCAGGGCGAAGATGAGCTCCTGCTTGCGCAGATTGCTCGGGTTTTCGACCTTGTAGTTGTTCGCGAGCTCCATGAGCTCGGGCATGCTTTTCTGCTTCAGATCGGTGAGGTTGAGTTTGTTCTCGGAGGTGGGGGTGTACTCATCCTCGGCATACTCGACAGGACGTTCCTGAGGGCGTTCTACAGCACGCTCCGAAGTGCGTTCCTGAGAGCGGTCCGATGAGCGATCCTGGCTACGGCTGTTCTTGTGGGATTGGTTTTGGTGTTTTTCGCGGGGCATTGAAAGCCTCACGCTCCATGGGGATGAGGTTAAGGAATGGGGAGCCCCTCACAATGAGGGCTTGCAGTTTGATATAAGAGCGATAATGCAGCGGAGCTGCTTGAGTCCGTTCTTCACGGTCCGCAAAACAGCAGACCATGACGAGGCATATTCCATGTGCGTAGCGTTGGCGACGGGTACCAGGAATAGTTTCTACTTATAGCAGAAGGGAAATATGCCGCGCGAACGCGCTGAAACTAGCGCCTACCTCAAAGGCATGGCGTTGACAAGTGGGCTACTTGGCTTTTTGCAACTTTTCCTGCTGTTTCATTATGACATCTGCAAACATTTCATTGATGTCCGCCTTGACGTCCGCCTGCTCCCGCCCAAGGGCGAAAGCCAGCTCCATGGACACCAGGGTCATGGCCTGTTCCAACAGCCTGCGCTCGCCGAAGGAAAGTTCCTTGTCCATGCCGATGAGGAAGAGTTCCTTGAGCACGTAGGCCACATCGGCCAAATCCACGCTCTTGAGCTTTTCAGAGTATTCGCGGTAACGGCGGTTCCAGTTCTGGCCGGTGTAGCCCGTAAACTCGGAACGGTCTTTGAGCGACTCGAAGACTTCCTGACCGCTACGCAGGCTGCACACGTGGCGCAACCCGACATTGCGGGCATTTTTGACCGGCACCATGAGTGTAACGGAGTTGCTGAGAATGCGGACGATATAATATTCCGCGCTCACTCCGCCAATCTCTTGGCTGTTGATGCGTTCAATGCGGCCGACCCCCTGGGCAGGGTAGACCACCAACTCATTGATTTGAAACACTCAATCTCCTTCCAGAAGGTGGGGATGGACTTCCGGTGAATGTTCACACTACCGCATTGCGCCGGGAGTGTCCATCTTCTCCGTGGACTCGGCAGAATCTGGCAGGCGAAAAGCGTTGGTCATCTGCACGGCCTCGGCCTGGCCTCGGCGCATAAGCAGGGTCAGCCCCTTGAGCGCGGCCTGGCAGACGGTCCTCACGGACTCGATCTCGAGCTGTTCGAAGGGCTCCAATACGTAGCGGACCACGTCCGCCGAGTATTGGGGGCGGCCAATGCCCAGGCGAAGACGCATGAAGTCGCCGGTGCCCATGTGCTCCACAATGGATTCAATGCCCTTGTGGCCGTTGCTGCCGCCGCCGCGCTTGAGCTTCATGCGGCCCAGAGGCAGGTCCAGTTCGTCGTGCAGTACCACGATGTCCGCAGGGGCGATGGCGTGGCGGCCGCACACGCGGGCAACGGCCTTGCCGGAAAGATTCATGAAGGTCAGCGGTTTGACGAGAAGGCAGCTCGTTCCGCCAAGGACCAGCGAATACAATTCGAAGTCTCCGCCTTGCTGTAGCGGTTTGAGCGCCATGCTCTTGCGCTGTGCCGCCTGCTCCAAAATGGCGTTTGCGGCCAGGAACCCGAAGTTGTGGCGGGTGCGCTCGTACTGCGGGCCCGGGTTTCCCAGGGCGACGATAAGCGGGGTGCTGTCCATGGGGGGCGCCAATGCCGTCCGGGTGGCGGCGGGTGGATGGAAAACTTTAAAGGACGGGGGGGCTGGGCCCCCCCGCCATCAGAACCGGCACCGGGCCGGATTTTGAGCAATCAAAGACGTTAGGCCTTGGCGTCCTCGGCCTTGGTCTCTTCGGCCTCCTGGGCCACGACGCCGACAACGGCGAAGTTGTCGTCGTACACGGCGCGCACGCCGGAAGGCAGCTTCACGTCGCCCACGTGCAGATTCACGCCCACGTCCAGATCGGTGACGTCGATGACGATCTTCTCAGGCACGTCCAGCGGCTTGCAGACCACTTCCAGGGTATCGCGGAAGATTTCGAGAAGGCCGCCCAGGATGATGCCTTTGGCCTTGCCTTCCACCACAACGCGCACGTCGACCTTGATGTCGCGCTCCAGGTCCACGCCGTAGAAGTCCACGTGGATGGGCAGGGACTTGATGGGGTCGTACTGCACGCTCTTGATGAGCGAGGGCAGCGCCTCGGTCTTGCCGTCCTGGTCGATTTCCAGGTGGAACACGCGCGAGCTGCCAACCTTGGTGTGCATTTTGGTCAGGGGCAGCATCTCCACCTGCACGGCGATATTCTGGCCCTGCTGGTTGTAGTAGACGCCGGGCACCAAGGCCTGGGTGCGGATGCGGCGGCAGGGGCATTTGCCTTTTTCGGCGCGCGGGCGCACTTTGAGGGTCAACAGATCAGCCATGTCATCGTCTCCTTTCTGAAGCGGGCTTAAGGTCCGCCCGAAATACGTTTATACAAAAAGAACGCTGACGGAGGTTTCTCCGTGGACGTTCATAATGGCCCTGGACAATAGCTCGGACACGGAAAGCACTTGTATCTTCTGGCACGTCCGCTTGCGGGCGTCCAGAGGAATGGTGTCCGTGACCAATATCTGCGAAAAAACGGATTTGTCCAGGCGTTCGATGGCCGGACCGGAAAGCACAGGGTGGGTGGCGCAGGCGAAGATCTTGTTGGCGCCGTTGTCGGCCAGAACCTGTCCGGCTGCGCACATGGTGCCCGCCGTGTCCACCATGTCGTCGAGGACGATGGCGGTTTTCCCCTGCACGTTGCCGATGAGATGCATGGCCTTGGCCTGGTTCGGGGCGTCGCGGCGCTTGTCCACGATGGCCAGACCGGCGTCCAGGCGCTTGGCGTAGGCACGGGCGCGCTCCACACCGCCGGCGTCCGGGGAGACCACCACGATGTCGTCGCCGAGATCGCGGAAGTATTCCAGAAAGACCGGCGCGGCGAAAAGATTGTCCACCGGGCAGTTGAAAAAGCCCTGAATCTGGCCCGCGTGCAGGTCAATGGTCATAAGCCGGTGCATGCCCGCCACCGTCAAGAAGTCGGCCACGAGCTTGGCGCTGATGGGCACGCGGGGCAGCACCTTGCGGTCCTGGCGGGCATAGCCGTAGTAGGGCACCACGGCGGTGATGCGTCGGGCGCTGGCGCGCTTGAGCGCGTCGATCATCAGGCACAGCTCCATGAGGTGAAAATTCACGGGGGAGCTGGTGGGCTGGACAACGAACACATCGTCGCCACGCACATTATCGTCGATTTCGATGCGGATCTCGCCGTCGCTGAACTGCTCGCGCAGGACAGGGGTGAGCCTGCAACCGATGTGGCCGCAGATGGCTTCCGCCAGATCGACGTTGGAAGAGCCGCTCAAAATCTTCAGATCACTAGTGCCAGACATTTTCATTCCTTCGCGTGCAATGGCTGGGGTGGAAGGATTCGAACCCTCGAATAACGGGACCAAAACCCGTCGCCTTACCGCTTGGCTACACCCCAGTGTCTCAGGGTCTCCATATGGACGGGCACACCGTGCAGCCGCAACGCTTCCGCAGCTTCCCGCGCGAAACGGCTGTCCCGGAACAGGGAGACTATCCCCGCCCCGCTTCCGCTCATGACCGCGCAGGCCGCTCCAAGTTTGAGCAGTTGCTCCTTGACCGCGCGCAACGCACTGTAGGCCGGAAAGACAACGACCTCGAAGTCGTTCCGAGCTACCACGGGCGAAAGGGAAACACGTCTCTTATTCGCCGATGTTGTGGTTGTCAAGCGTTCCGGCGGGGGGTGCGGGCTGTTTTTCGTTCCAGACAGCGCATCCCAGGCCGCATAGGCCCAAGGGGTGGAAACATGCACGTGCGGCAAGGCCAATACCAGGGTAAAGCACGAAAAATCAAGTGCCACGGGGGTGAGCCGCTCGCCGATGCCCTGGGCGATGGCCGGGCCGTCGAGCAGAAAAAAGGGCACGTCCGCGCCGATGCTTGCCGCCAGGGCGTTGAGCGCCACCTG
>Ga0209373_10000907_pt1 | contig 40054 bp, 30 predicted proteins | sample Higcelweek5metaG_FD_187173 | JGI IMG/M metagenome (GOLD analysis project Ga0209373, IMG submission 187173) | Freshwater pond sediment microbial communities from the University of Edinburgh, under environmental carbon perturbations - High... | ecosystem: Environmental > Aquatic > Freshwater >... | reverse complement strand
CGCCAAGCGGAATGGTCACGCCTGCCGCCAGCGTGCGGTTGCGCGGCTGTGCGGTGAACAGGTCCTCGTTGCCGCCGGGCCTGCCAGCGGCCCGCACATAGACCAGCTCCCCGAGGCCGGAAACCGAATTCGCGTCCAGGCCGAGGCCGGTCGTCCAACTGCTGAGCTCCCTGGAAAGGGTGTTGTCGAAGCTGGCGAAGCCGGTGACCGGCTGGTGCCGGGCCTCCAGCACCAGCACGGCCGCGCCGGGTTCGGAGCCCGGGGCCAGGGTGGAGCGCAGGGCCGTGCCCGGCAGGTCGCCGGCCAGCAGCAGCGCTCGCTCGATCTCGGCCAGGGTCAGGCCGCGCCGACTCACGAGCGGCGAGAGCAGTTTGACGACCCGGTCGCGGATGGCGTCCGGCAGGCTTGAGGTGTCGATGCGCTCCACATAGCCGTCGAGGACGATGAAATGCACGGTGGCGCCGTCGCGCAGGCGCTGGGCCGGGAGCACCACCCGCACCAGGGCGTAGCCCGCGGCGATGTAGGCCTGTTCGAGTCTGCGCGCCACGGCGAACAGCTCGGCCACGGAAATCCGCCTGCCCACGAGCCCGGCGGTGAGGGCCTGCTCTTGCGCGCGCAGGGCGGGCAGGCCGCTTTCGACCTCGACGCCGGAAATGACGACGAACAGCTGGTCCGCGCCCTCCGGGGCCTCCGGGCCGGTGGCCTCTGGGATGACGACCTCGCCGCCCCTGGGCTGGGGCGCGGGCTCGAAGGTATGCGGCGTGATCTGCGACGCCGATTGCGCAGACGCGTCCTGGGCAAAAACGCCGAAAAGCAGCGCAAACGCAAGTGCCGCCGCCACGCTTCGCAGCATGGCGGCCATAGGGGGTGGGGGGATGTTGTGCTGCATGAGCAGTTCCCGGGCAGACCTCCGTTCAGCCGCCTTTAAGGCCCTTCCGGCGCGGGCGGCGGGGTCGTGGCGGCTGTTTTCCTGCTTTGCCTTCCGACCCGCTGGCCAGCGGCCACGAGGGAATGCACTCTCAACAGCGACGCGGATCAGAGTGGACAACAAGGAATGTACCCCTTAGCGGCAAGGGGGACTACTGGGAGAATTACTGGTTGAGGCGGTTTTCCCTGCGATGCGACTGACTGTTTTGCCCCGGGCAGGTGGAACCGGCAGGGACGAAGGCGTTGTCTTCATGAAAGCCTTGGGGAGCGACTTGATTGAGGCGGCTGTGCCGGCGTCAGCTCCACAAGAACTGCGGCCGAGGTGCCGACCCTGTCCAACTTCCCCGCCGCCTACAGGGAACGCTCTCACCGCCACGGCCCGGTGGTGCGCTATTGCATCGACAATCTGCCGCCGCTGCGGGTCGGCCGCAACTGCCTCGGTCTGTGGCCGGACCGGGGCCGTGGACTGCCTGCGATCCAGCGCCGCATCGTCAACAAGGCGGCGGACTTGCGGGACATGGGAAACATGCGCCGCTCCCGAAAGTAGGCTCGGCTCATCGTCTCACCATCTCCCGATCCATTCCAAATCTGATCTCTGCCCTGAATAGGCAGTGCTGGGGCCTCCGATTCTTTGGTGCTAGTGCAATCGATTGCAGCGTTTTGAAGTCACAGCAGGGCAAGTCGGGTGGGAAATGATTGCCGTCGAGCCCAAACGCAGCGTAACGGCCTTGTAGCGCTCGAATGGCGGGCTGTGTGTTGGGAGAGAGTGCTGGACTCGAGAACCAGTGAAGGCCACGAAGAATGGAAGCCCGCTTGAACGTACTCCAGGGGCTCCACTGGCACGTCATGTTGGCTCCTGGTTTCTGCGTGTGACCTTAATCTCCTTGTTGCGTTGGCGGTTACTATTATGTCGCAACGAGTTGCTGCGAATTGAACGTTTGGCCTCGCAAAAGCCTCTTCTTAAGAGCAGATGCCCCTGGCCAGGACTAGGCTTTAACCAGGGCGATTCTTGCTTCGAACATCTCTGTGAACTGAGCCAAGCATTCAATGTCATCAACGCTGAAGAGGTACTTCCCTTTTGAGTTCCGCACATTGCTCCATCTCAAAAAATAGGTACGCCCAGAGTTGACGTACTTGTGAGCGACCCTCACCATGTCTCGCCCCGTCTGCGTGTCGTCGAGGGCGAGATAGAGACTGGGGACGTAGCCAATGTTCAGGTTCTCAGGAGTCAGGTGCCCCAGCACGGCCACGGCCTTTGCCACCCCGAGCGACTCGAGTTTCATGGCGCCCAGAGGGTTCTGCACCATGACTACCGGCGCTCCCTTGGTCACGTATTCAATGCCGAACAGCGCTGCCGCAGTTCTGCGATTAGCTATGGTATCCGTCTTTTGTGTCATGATCCGATAGGGTTTTTCGCCCCCGATCACCCAGGCCCACAACTCGCAGATGCCCCCATCGTCGGAGTTGATAACCGGGAGCGCCACCCCCAGGTCCCCGATGAGGGGGTCAACGTACAGGCGCAGCTTGTGCCTAAAAATTACTTTCGGGTCGATGCCGCGTTCATGGTGCAACCAATTAATGACCGTCTGAGCGTCCGCCAGCTCGCATCCATCCAAAAGCGGGTAGTCGCTCAGTTCTTCCTCGGGCACGGCCTTGCGGGTGTCAGACATGGCAGACTTAGTTTTGGGCACTGAAGCATTCACACGGATTCGCCGCTTGAGCGAGACGGGAGTGGTCTGGGACAATTCCGGCCTTTCGGAGAGCATCTTCGTTGCTTCAGGATAAGGCCTTCCCGTCAGCGACTGCAACTGAAGCACGAGGTCAGGCAGCCCACCCTTGGTGCCGCACTCTGAACAAAAAAATGTCGGGCCTTGAGCGTTGTCCTGGTGTTCGATCATCAAGGTTGGCCGTGCATCATTTTTGTCCTGGTGGAGCCAAGATGCAAGCGGGCACCTCCCCAGCACCCTTCCTGCCACATCGTCTCGAATGACCACGTGAACGTCGATTGCCTCTAAGAACTCTGCCATCATTACTATGTCCATCGTTTCCTCTCCTCTGGATGTAGCCAAGGCTGTCGCAACACATTGGATTTATGTGCCAATGTTGTTGTGCCTGAAGGCGGGAGGAAGGCAAGGCGGATCCATCTTGAAGTGGTATATTTTCGAACCATTCTAGCCGTTAATCAACGTTTACGGGCCAGCGACAAACCGTTCCCATGAAGCATCACTCTGTTTGTGCAGCAGACTTGCTGAAGCTGGTTTGGGCATGTGTGAGGTTCGGCCCTAACTACGACGCTGTCAGGAACGCGCTCAGGTTGATGTCCATCATCCGGTCCAAGCACTCGGCGAGTTCTTGTCATTGGGGTTTGCTGCTCCCGCAAGCGCTATTCATGTCCTGTGGCTCTTGCTCTCACCAAAATCGCTCGACATTCAGCACGGCGCCGGGGTGCCGTTCTCCAATTCCAAGATATGCCGCCCCGGCGCACCGAGTCAACGCAAGCAGCGGGGACGATGAAGTGCCGTTCTACCGCGTCAGCAAAAGGCTTTCTCGTGCGTTCCCAAAAATCACTCCCCACAATCTGAAGCCGCTCTGAGTCTCTTCTTAAACATCGACATATGCCGGCTGCCCGGCCTTCAGGTGGCAGCGATGGGGGGGGAATATGCTACGCCATATTATACGTCAACAGAGGCAGGTCGTTCCTTGCTTTCTCGGCCTCCCCCCTTGCGCCCGAGTGGCTTATCTAAATAGGTTCCCGGTCAGCTCGAGACAGCTGGAAGTTCACAAAAACGATGAGAAAGGAAAAAGATGATGGGGGAAGGCAAAATTTCGCTTGACCGATGGTACCGCATTTGGTACCAGTCTTTTCAGCCGTGCAGCCACACAGCTATGAAGAGACGCTCTGAGCAGCTAGAATCTTGAGGGACTGCTCACCAAAGAACAAGCCTCGAGATTGCGAGAACAGATGAGCGAGACAGCTACTTACTCAAAGAAGGGCTCTGTATTGTCGCCAGCAGAGCCCTTCTCTCCTCTCCCTCTACTACTTGCTAACACAGATGACACCCCGGAGAAGGATTTCAGCGGCCAACTTAGGCTGAGGATTCCGCAGTCTCTCCACCGGCAACTTTCTCAAACTGCAGAGAAAGAGGGCGTTTCACTAAATATGATGCTGGTCTACCTGCTTAGCGGGAACCACAAGGAACATTATCTCATTCGCAATCAAGTCATCGTCCAGAACTCGCAGCAGCTACAGGTAAACGTTGTCGCAAGAGAAACGAAGCTGGTGACCTCACGCGGCCAGGTCGTTGAATTTTACGGCGCCCCAACCCTCTACGAGCTTGGGTAACCCATGTACCTCACGGCCGTTGCACTCTGCAAAGAGGTTCTCTTTGACAAGTTTACCAATACCTTTTCCTTCATCCACGTCATCGAACGTGTGCGGCCGGCACAGTACCCATTCGCGCTTGGCGGGATCAGTCTCGGCATGATTCTTGATGTACAACAGCAGATACACTCACTCGCCATTGGGATCGCCTGTAACCAAGCGGGGCAACCACCATCCATCGTGGCAAATTTTACGATTTCAAATGTTGAGTTGGGGCCTCAAAAAATCCACGCAAGGATCAGTGAAATACTGCTTGCTGGCCCGGGAAGACACGAGTGTAGCATCTTTGTGAATGATGGTTCTGGGCAGAGACTGCTGGCTGTCCTTCCCATCTATGCGGACCAGCCACAAAAGGCAGGGGGATAGAATGCTCGCAATTCTTCCACTTCCCCCAACAACTATATAAGGCGGCACTTGAGCATGCAAAAATATCTTCAGAGATGGCGGACATACTTTCTGTTCGGCGGGTTCGTCAGCCTCTTCATCAACCTGCTCGCCTTGACCTTTACCGTCTACATGCTTCTGATATTTGACCGGGTGCTTACGAGCTATAGCGTCCCCACCCTCGTTGTTATCACGTGTCTTGCCGCGGCCGCCTCTATCGTTGGGGTAGGACTTGATATCGTTCGCAATCGACTGCTCGTCCGATTGGGCATTCAAATCGACATAGATCTGTCTCGTACGGTTTTTAAATCCATGATGCGCCAGATATCCAGAATGCCGGGCGTGCAAGCCGCAGCAGGTCTCAGAGATGTCTCAGCTCTGCGTCAATACTGCTCGGGCTCGACCATCACCGCCTATTTCGATCTTCCGATGACCCCGATCTGCATCATTCTCATTTTCATTCTGCATCCTTATCTTGGGCTTATTGCTGTTGCCGGCGGCGTTGTGACCTGCGCGCTCGGGTTTGCTGCCGAAAGGATGGCGCGCCCTGTGCTCGATACCGCAACTGAGTATAATATGCGCGCCTCTAACTTAGTCAGCCAAGCCACCAGAAATGCTGAGGCCGTCACCAGCATGGGCATGCTGCCTGGCATTACCGCAAAATGGGATAAGCTCAATATTCTGGTCATGAACTTGCAAACCATGGCCAGCCACAAAGCTGGTATCCTTCAGGCCTGTATCAAGGGTTTGCGGATGTTCATGCAGATCGCCATTTATGGCATGGGCGCCTACCTCGCTATCACTGGGCATGGCACTCCTGGCATTATGCTCGCCGCTTCGGTCGCCATGGGCAAAGCACTCGGCCCCATTGACACAGGCGTTGCCACCTACAAGCAGACGCTCGAAGCCTTCGCCGCATACAAACGCTTAGACGCTCTGCTTAGCCAGCCTGAAGAGCCGCCACGCATGGATCTTCCCGCACCCCAAGGGCACATATCCTGCGAGGGCGTTGTCTATGCTGCCCAAGGCCGTGCACTGCTAAAGGGCGTGACCTTCCAGCTTGAAGCGGGCCAGTCCATGGGATTGATCGGGCCAAGTGCTGCTGGAAAATCAACCCTTTGCCGCCTGCTTGTGGGCATATGGCCAACCCTGCAAGGGACTATCCGACTCGATGGAGTGGATATCAAGTCTTGGGATCAGGACAAACTCGGCGAGCATATTGGCTATCTCCCCCAGGACGTAGAACTATTTTCCGGGACCGTGGCGGATAACATCGCGCGGCTTGGCGAGGTGGATTCCGAGAAGGTTATTGCCGCCGCCCAGATGGCTGGTGCGCACGATATGATCCTACGTCTTCCCGACGGCTACGACACTGAAATAGGGACAGGTGGCGCAGCGCTTTCCGGGGGGCAGCGGCAACGCATCGGTCTTGCCCGCGCACTCTACGGGGAACCAAAGCTCCTCGTCCTGGACGAGCCAAGTTCAAATCTTGATGATGAAGGAGAGCAGGCAATCCTGCTGGCTTTGGAGCACCAGAAACGGGCAGGGGTGACGGCCATAGTCGTCTCGCATAGACCGTCCACCATCGCCAACGTTGACATGGTGTTGCTTCTCACCGACGGCCAGAGCAGGATGTTCGGCCCTCGAGAAGCGGTATTCCAAGAACTCATGGGGGGAGCGCAGCAGGCACCCCGGCTCCATACCGTTGCAAGCCAGCCGGCCTAGCAATCATTTTTGAGGTAGAACAATGGCAACGCCCAAAGGCATATACGTCCCCCAGGTCCTACAGGTCGATAACCTTAAGCATATCACGATGAGTGGCTTTATCATCCTCGGGGTATTCTTTGGCGGCTTTGGCATATGGGCAGCCTTCGCCCAATTGAGTGGAGCTATTGTAGCCCAGGGAACCGTCAAAGTTGACCTGAACCGCAAAGCCGTCCAGCACCGCGAAGGTGGCATCATCCAAGAAATCCTTGTCCGTGAGGGGGATGAAGTCAAAGCTGGGCAGCCGCTCATTATTTTGAGCGATATGCAAGTGAGTGCCTCTGTCACCATGCTTCGCACTCAGCTAGCCTCCTTGCTCGCCCGCCTCGCACGCTTGGAGGCGCAACGAGACTCCAAGCAGGAGATCACCTGGCCGCAGGATTTGGCTAGTTTTGGTGACCTTCCCGACCTTTCCGACATCAAACAATCAGAAGCCCACATTATGCAAGAAGAGCGGGGTGCTCTCGAAGGGCAAATCCGACTTCTACAGGAACAGATTAGCGGTTTTCGGGCGCAGGCCCAGGCCGAAGAGCGCATCATTGCGGCCTACCAAGAAGAACTGACGGCGAAGCAGGAATTGCAGCGCCACGAATACCTCGAAAAAACGCCGGTTCTCGAACTCCAACGCAATCTCGCCAATCACCAGTCAATCAAAAGTGTCGCTCAGCAAAAAGTCTCTGAAACATCAATACGCATCATCGAAATGCGCAGGGATTATATACAGAAGGCCACCAGCCAGTACGGGGAAGTGCAGGGCAAAGTGCTCGAAATCCGGGAAAGATTGCGTCCAAGCGTTGATGCCCAATCGCGTCTGGCGGTAACTGCCCCAGTAGCTGGGACCGTCATGGATATGACAATCTTTTCTGTTGGTGGAGTCGTCCGGCCAGGTGATCGACTTATGGATGTCGTCCCCCGGGAAGAACCGCTTATTATCGAGGCAGACGTGCAGGTCAAAGACATCACGAATGTCCGCGCTGGCCAAGCTGCAAGGGTACAACTTTCCGCCTATAACAACCATGAAGTGACGCCTTTTGACGCGAAGGTGACGTACGTTTCACCGGATAGGACGGTCAATAGAACCCCAATGGGCGACGTTCCGGTCTATAAGATCCATGCCGAAATCCCAAAGGAAGAGCTCTCCAAACAGAAAGTTGAAATGACAGCAGGTATGCCTGCCGTGGTTTTTGTCACCACAAAAAAACGGACCATGCTTGATTATTTGATCGAGCCTCTCACAGAGAACTTCAGACACGCATTACGCGAATAGGCGAGTGATGACACATCCTGGGCCTATCCTATTCCAATGGTTAACGCGGATCCCCCCCGCGCATGCGGCATACGTCGCTCACCTTTACTTGATTTGCACAAGCGAGAACATGGACCCTTTCTTTTTGACGCCGGACGAAGTGCTAGGGCGCTTCAAAGATCACATCGAGAAGAGAGATCTTCCTTTGCGCATTGCCGCCCGCATGGTTGGGGCGATCGCCGTGTTTGACCTTATTCTTGTTTGTCAGGTGCCTGGCTCTGTGCTCCCAGGGGGCAGGGTCGTCAGCCAATACGAGAACATCATCGATCTTAACGGTCCGTTGTGGAAAAAGACAGTGCAGTCCTGGGCCCAATTTAGCCAAGACAATCTTAGCCCCAAGCATGTTGCCGACTGGCTGCTGTCCACAACAGCTTAGAGATTGAGAGCGAGCAGGAGATTATGTATGAAGAAAATTTGTGGCGTTTTCGCTTTGTCTGCTGTTTGCTTACTTTTCGTGGGGCAAGCCCTGGCCCAAGACATCAACACAGCGAGTCCAGACTCAGAAGTCAAACAATTTGACATGCCTAATGCTGTAAACCGAGCCCTTGAAAATAACCGTCGCCTGCGGGCCTTCCAATACCGTGCGGACGGTGCTGATAAGAACGTTTCAGTCGCACGCACCTTGCTTTTCCCAAAGGTGCAGGCGAACGCGGGTTGGACAAAAATAAAAAACCCGAACAACCCCACTGAATACAATTCTGATTATATTGATCAAACAAGCAAGACCTACAGCCTGCAAGCGCAGCAAAACCTTTTTGATGGTCTGATCCGGTTCAGCAATTTAGCCCAGGCTAAAGCCAAAAAGGCCCGCGCAGAGGAAGAACTGCGCAAAACCGAGCTTGAGACGATCAACTCCGTCCAAACTGAGTTTTTCAAATTGGTCCAACTGCGGGCAGACGCCGAGACGTATCAGGCATCTGTCAACCGGCTGGAAAAACAAAGAGAAGCAGCAGAGGCTTTCCGGCGCCTAGCAATGGCCCCCCGGCTCTCCGTGCTGCAGGCTGATACCGCCCTCGCCCAAGCCAAGCAGAGGCTTTCACGAGCCATAAGCGATGCCGGTATCCGTGTCGTAAAGCTGAGGAGCCTGCTCGGGTATTCCGAACAAGTTGAGGTCAGCTTTCAGGGGGCTCTCAATGACTATTTGTACGACACTCAACTCGACCTCAATGACTGTATCAAATTGGCGCAAAAGCAGCTCCCAGAGCTTGTAATGGCCAAAAAAGACATCGACATTGCTAACGAAGATCTGAACATGATCTTGGGGCGTTTTTTCCCGAAAGTTGATGCCGTCGCTTCTTATAACAAGCAAAATATCGATTATAGCAGCACATTGCGTGGGGTAGAGGATATCGACCGAAAGTATTACACCTACGGCCTCAATCTTAGTTGGGAAATATTTTCAAGTGGTGAGACCGTGCTCGACTCCCAGGCAAAGAAGAAACTCCTCAAAGCCGCTGAAGAAGACTACGAGAATATCAAGTTGAATGTGTATTCCTATGTGCAGGAGAACCACAGCAACCTGAGAGAAGCCAAGAACCAGATCGAAATAGCGAGGATCCGCACCCGCGAGGCTCAGGAAGCCTACGACCAAGCGAGCATGCGCTTCCGCTCTGGGATCGGCACAAGCATCGATCTCCTGGACGCTCAGGAAAAGATGACCACAGCAGAATCCTCCCTGAATCAAGCTCATGCCGACTACCTGATCTCACTCTCAAACTTGTACCGTTCCATGGGCGAGAAGCAAATCAAACTGGGCCAGATCGCAACCTCCGCTCACAGCACGCCGGCCGAAGCCAACTAAGGGAGGATAAGAGGACATGTTTAAGAAGCTTGAACCACTTTCTGCATCCAGGCACGGGGGTCTGAAACTCTCACAGTCCCCGAGCTATTCTTTCGCCAGTGGACTCATGTTTACAGAACTTGTGGCTGCGGAATTATCCCAAGCTGCTCAGAATTTCCCTTTAGCCTTCACCAAGCAGGGGGATCAAACCAATCTCGGAGCACTTCTTTCCATTGCACCTGGCCGCAACCCCTTCGTCGGTAAAGGCGGCCAGTGGCTTGGCGGGTATGTCCCAGCGGCCTTGCGCAGTTATCCTTTTGTCAGTGGCCCCCCCGACGCTAAGGGGGATACGCCGATTTTCATAGACATTGAGAGCGGGCGTTTTTCAACGAAAAGTGGGCAAGATCTTTTCACACAAGAGGGAAACCCGTCTGAACCTCTACAGCAAATAATGGGGTTCTTGGGCCAACTGGCAACGAATAGGCAGATTACCGGGAATGCTTGCGCCATGTTAGATAACCTGAAGCTACTTGTACCCTGGCAGATTCAGATTGCCGCGGAGAAAGAGACTGCTTCACTCACCGGGCTGCTGCGTGTAGATGAAGCCGCCTTGAATGCCCTCCCACCAGAAGATTTTCTGCAGTTACGGCAATCGGGTGCCCTGCCGCTCGCCTATGCGCAGCTACTTTCGATGGGGCGAATTACTTTGCTGGGCACCTTGGCCAAGCAACAAGAACAAACTGCGTCGAAAGGCAAACAGATACTGGGGAAATGCTTTAAGATGAATACTCAGGAAGGAAATACATTCAAATTCTAACGGCTAGCAGTGCAATCGATTGCAGTTATCCGAGTGAAAACTATTGAATGTTTGCGGAAGCCTGGCCGCTGGCCTCACTCGAATGAATCCAAGACGGCCAAACCTCGAGGGGCCACTCAGCCTGTACAGAGGCGTTATGGAGAATCGCCAGCCATTGCCGAAGTGAGGTTGTCGCCAGTTCGAATGCAATCCTCTGTTCCTTAGGGCACAGGAATTCCAACAAAACGCCAGCGTCTCCTTTTTGTATCTCAACGGCGTTGGGCAAGTATTCCGTATCTCCCTCCCCCACATCAACCGGCGGCAAAGGTTCAAGTTCAGCTACAGCGACTTGCTGTTCAAAGCTCTGGAGTACAGGTGCAGTACGCACCTCCCCACGTGACTCGATATACGACACAAGCACCGGCACCAAAAGCCGAAGCAGACGCTGAGTCAACCAAACGATTGCAACTCCGCCCTCCACGGCCTCACCCGAGACCCGGATCCTATCCTCATTAGAGCTATAGGTTGTGGTGATTCTCTGCATGACCAACATGGGCGCTTCTCCACCGCTTAAACTAAGCTGTCATCGTTCACTATCGTCCGCATGGCCACCAGCTCTATGCGACCTTCACCAAAGCTGCCGCCAACCGGATTTGTTACCGCAAGATAGAACGTCTCATCCTCTTCTTGAACAGAATCTCCAACTATTTCGACTGGGATTACAGCTTGATCCTCCCCCGGATACAAGACAAGGCGCCCGCTCGTTGCAAGATAATCCTCGCCTGCGGCGGCTGAACCGTCTCTGGTGGCATAGTCAACGCTGAGCCACTGGTCCGAGCTGGTTCGCACCCCGGTAAACTGAAGCAGAAAATAGGCAAAGTCGTACCAGAATGCCCTTCTGTGATGCGGAGTTGGACCTCACTCGCAGAAGCTGGCGCGTTCTCATAGCTCGCCCGGATGCTCTGATCTATCCATTGCTGGTAGGCGCTGCACCGCGTCCAAGACGCTATTTCACCATAGCTGCTGTTGCTAACACTATCAATATCCGGGACAATGCCATTGCGCTCCAATCTTGCTGTGTAGCTCGTAATCCCAGCGATTTGACCGTTGATAAACGCTGGTCCACCGCTATCGCCCGGGGCGACGAGTCCCTCACTTTGGCCAAGCCCAGAGCCTGCCTGATTGATCAGCCACCCCAGCGCATCATGCGTTGTGTTACCATCGTCAAAGTCGGCCAGTAGTTGCGTTCCGGGAGTTGAGGTCCAGCCCATCGCTGAGCCAAGCCATGCTTTCAAAGTTGAGGTATCGGCGTCAAACTGATTTTCTGCCTTCAGTCGCACGATGGAGGATGTGCTCTGATAGCCGGTACTCCCGTTTCCAGATAGTCCGTAGCCGACCATGGTCATGCACTGGCCGATTTCATCACTCTCGCGATACAGAGAATAGCGCTCCGCCTCCGCTGGGGCCGTGGCAGAAAGCCAAACAATGGCCAAATCGTTATTGTTATCCGTTGATTCATACAATGGAGAAACCGTAATACCTGATGCTGTGATGGTCTGACTTCCGGCCGTCGTCTCAAATTGGACATTCGTAGTAGCCATGCCGTCAGCGAATAAATGCGCAGCAGTTAATATCGCACGCCCATCATATAGCAGCACTCCGGTCCCGTATGAACTACCGACGGTTACTCGCACAACGCCATCGTAGCCCGTACCAATCAGCGCTCGGTTGCAAGCATCGGTATAAACTGCAGTCGTGACCATCCTCACCCTCCGGCATGATATATGTAAAGTGCCCAGTGTGTGCACTTGTGCAGGTACTCCTCCCCTCTCGAATTCAGCACTCATCCTATGCGTAAAGAGAAGGCCTCCGCTACTTTACAGTAGCGGAGGCCTTTATACTTTCTTCTTAAGGGCCTAGGCCGGTTAGAATCTTTTGCTATGAGACCTTACAACGCGATCGTGTCGCTTGTGTTGTTGAAGGACGCGTTGGTCAGATCCACCAAACCAGTCAGCTTGACGATGTAATCCTCGCCGTTTACGAATGTCGTGGAGTTTGCACCAGCATCCATCAGCACGTAGGTGTTGCCGCCATATTGGAACCAAGAGACTGCGTTGGCAGCGGACGCGTTCATCGCTGCGTTGCAGTAGTCCTGGAACACAGCGGTATCGCCCTGGACAATCTTAGAAGCCGCGAACGAAGTGGCACCCGCAATCTGCAAGAGATCCCCGGCTGCAAAGTCAGTGATCGTAGCGTAGCTGCTGGAGTTCAACGAAGCGGTTGCTATGCGGAACAGATCGTTGCCCTGGCCACCCGTCAGGGTGTCCAGACCAGCGTTGGCCACGAGCACATCGTTTCCAGCTCCACCGAGCAAGACGTCTGCAGTTGTACCCGTAGCGGCCGTCAAAACATCATTACCTGAACCACCATGAATTGTGGTGGCACTGGTCGTGTTCAAGGAGGTAACCGTCAACCCGCCGGTCATCGTCGAACCGTCAATATTGGTGACCTTAGTGCTACCAGTCAGGGTCAGCGTCAAGTCCTGAGCACCACTAATGTTGACCGTCGTCGCCTTGTCAGCCGTCAGGATCAGAGAATCGACATTCTTGGTCTGTGGTGTTGCCGTTTCGGTATCGACCGTGCTGATGTTAACGGTCTCAACGTTAGCGGCGGTCAGCTTACCAGCATCAAGGTTGCCAGTAGAGCTCAGGACGACATTCAAGCTATCCGTAAGCACTGTGGCAGCATCTGTGACATTAACTTGTATCAAGCCGTTTGCTGTCAGTACAACGGTGCCTCCGGAGGCCATCTTGTCGAGCAGCAGAGTGTCAGAGTTGCCCACAGTCGTCGTGTCAGGAACTGTCCCGCTCGTGGTGACGTAGTTTGTGAAACCGAGCTTTGCGAGGTCTAAGGTCACAGTTTGTAAGGTGTCGTTATCGCTGCCAGCGGCAGTATTGAGCACCAAACGTTCAAAACCTGTGTAGAACGTCTGAGTTGTGGCGTCGAGTGCATCAGCAGCAGCCACCGACATGGACAGAGTATCGATGCCATCACCGCCCGACAGGGTGGCTGTCGATCCAGTGACAGCCAACGCGGCAAACGACAAAGAGTCATCACCTGCGCCAAGGCTGATGGACTTTGTCAGGGCCGTGTCAGTAGCCAGGGTGACGGTATCTACACCAGCACCACCAGCATACGTGGCGCGTGCACCCTCGATGGTGACGGTAACAGCACCGGTGGTAGCGGTTGTATCAACACTCGTAATGGTGTTTGCAACCGCTGCGTTCAGCTTCAGCCCTGCGGTCTCTGTCACTTTGACAGTCTTAAGAGCTGCCAAATCGGTTGCGTCAGCTTTGAACACGCCCGTTCCCGAGACATTCAGGGTCTCCGTCAGAGCTGCGGTCAGGTTCACATAGTTGTTACCGGTGGACTTGACATTCAGAGTGGTCGGGGCGGCCGTAAAAGTAAGCACGGCATCGCCAGCACTGGTCCCCACTTTCTCCACATTCAGAGCCAAGGTATTGGCAGTATCTGCCACAACCATCGTCGCCGCTGCAGCACCATTTGCAAGGTTCAACGTTTCCAGCACACTGGTGGTGGTGGTGGTGGAACCAGAGCCATAGCCATCTACGGTTATGGTCTTGATCGTAGCATTTGCATCAGTAATGCTCACCACGCCTGCGGTAACGCCCATCACACCACCTGTAGCGCCAGTGTCGTTCGCCTTACCACTGGTTGTGGTCACAACCGGGGCCACAGAGGATCCACTTGTATTCGTAAGGGCTGGGGCCAGATCGACCACGTCGGTGTTGGCGGTCGTGCTTGTGAACACAACGGTGTCACCGCTGGCAACACCACTCGTCCAAGCGGAGGAGTTCACGGTGTAAGTGCCTTTAGAAGCTGCCGCACTACCCTGAGTATCGCCAGCGGCGACGGAGGCAGGCGCTGCGTAAGCAGCATTATTAAGCAAAGACGCGAAGGCCGAAGCCACATCAGCTGCAGTCATGTCAGCAGAAGCCGTGAAAGTCAGCCCCGCCACTACCAGGACGTCGCCAGACTTCAGCGCGCCGAACTTCACGCTAGCGGTCTCGGTCACCCCGCCGGTCTTATAAGTTGCGTTAGCTGCAACCACTGTGGCGTCTTGCTTAACCGACACAGATGAAGTGTTGGCATTACCAATAACAGTGACAGCTCCTTCCGTAATCGTCGTATTAGTTGTGTCTGAAGCTGCGGCAGTTATGCTAGCGGCGGCCACTTCAGTGACGGTGATGGTTTTGCCACCGGTCACGTTGACGGCGCTGAGGGTGGTGTTTGGGGTCGAGGCAGTATAAGCCACACCAGCTGTGGTGACGATCACGTCACCAGCCGCATCGGCTGCAGCACCGACACCGACATTAACGACATCGGCGGCAGCAGTCACACCGCTGAGGTTGACCGTGATGTTATTGCCCCCCGCCAGTGTCACAGCTGCGTTGGCAGCCGTCATGGCAACGCTGACGTCAGTGGTTGCGGCAGCGGTCGCGGTGACAGCACCAGCCGCCTTAGTGACATTCAGGTTAGTCAGGCCAGAGACCGAAGAAGTGTCAATAGTGAGAGCTGCCAAACTCTGGGCGTTGATGATCTCGACACCACTAACCGTCCCGGGCAGCGTGGCCGCACCACCCTTGGTCACAAAGTTCAGGGTATCAATGCCAGCTCCACCAGCCAGGCTGTCAACAGCCTGCATGGTGTCAACATTCGCGGCATTACCGGTGGCAGGGTCGATTACTACAGCGACGCTAGCCGTAAAAGTATCGTTAGCGGTGGTCCCAGTGAAAGTATCCGTACCAGTCGTGAGCGTATAAGTCGTGCCCGTAGGCGTCGCAACGATCCCGGCTGCGCCGGTTGTGTTAATAGAGCTGATGGTCCCGCCGTTGGCGAGGAAAGCCAGCGCAGCAGTTTTCGTCGCAGCGTCGCTGGTCACACCGGCGATAATCGCCTGGGAAGCTTTATAGGCAGCGTCAAGGGTCAAAAGATCGGGGTTGGTGGTCGCGGGGACAGTGGCAGAGCCAAGGCTCACGATAAACTGTTCGCTCACTGCGACTTTATTCTGAAGCGTAGTCTGGCGGGCAGTGGCGGCGGCCAGATCGGCAGCGGACAAAGCCTGTGCAGCAGCGCTTGTAGCGTCAAAGCTCAACGCGCTGGTCACAAAAGAAGCGGCCATGCTCGTTCTGCTCATGCCGTTGCTAAGGGCCGCCGTCCAAAAAGCAATACCCGCCGTGTCGCCAGAGCTGCCCATATTGGTGTACAGCATCTGCACGTACTGGGCATTGGTCAAGCTACCGAAATTCGCAACGTAGGTGGGGTTGCTGACAAAGCTGCCTGCGACATCCGCCAGGGATTTGCCCCCTGTGGAAATCGCACTCTGCCAAAAAGTCAGACCGGTTGCGTCCGGGGCCCGGCCCAGAAGAATATTGTACAGTGCGGTCACTTGGTCTGAGACGGTAAACGTAGGCGTCGCCATTTGTTTTCTCCTTTTTAAAACTTCCTCTAGACGTGAGGTAACCTATGCAGCCATATTTGCTGTTACCATGTACCCGGATACGACGGGCTCGTCAACAGTTTTGGCTTAACCCACCACATACGTGGCCCAAATCTTGTTCCTCTCTGGCCCAATAGGCCCCTCGCAAATGCTGAGACATCAATCCAACTGCGCAGAAATTTGGCTGAACCGAGCGTCAAGAGTACGAATTGTACGTATCCCAAGGCTAAGTTCTGGCCTTTCCGTACATACTCTCCTCGCGGTTGAGCCATGTCGGAATAGGCAACCGAAGTGAAAATTGAGAAAGCCCCACCTTCAAAACGGCTCCACTTTGCTGAGCAACTCATCGTATTAGCAGATGATATTTGAGCGCGACTCGATGAAATAATATTACCATCCTGCGTGTCCGAGAGAGTGAAGATGCTCTTCATCATTGTTTAAAGCAAGGCCACTTGCCCTCTGCCAGCAAGTGTCCCAAAGCGGCGAGGAACAAAGTCAACGTCAGCACGGCGGGGATCGAAGGCACTCTACCAAGCCCTATTTCAAGAAGCCACAAAGCGGGGAGGTGCAACAAGAAGACCCCGTAGGAAAGAACCCCGAAGATCCTATCTGCCCACAGGGGAAAAGGGGACGTGGAGAAATACAAGAGCGGCAGGCCGACCAATAAGGCTGCGAGTGCTTCATAATTAAATGGAAGATGCTGACCACGGCAAAGAACCCAGACAGTAAGAAGGACAAGTCCAAACCAGAGCCCCACAAGGATTTGGCGAGACCCGGCGCAGCCCAGAATGCCCCGATGCAGCAAGGCTCCTGCTAAAAAAACAAACAAAACCCCTGGTAGCAGGCGATAGCCGAAATAGTCCGTATTCAGAACGCCTAAAACAGCCAGGCAAAACACAAAGAAGCTCGTCCAAAGGACAAGGAGCATCAAGCCGCGACGCGGTAAGAGTAATGGAACAAGAAGATAAAACTGTAGCTCAACCCCGAGGGACCAGGCCGGAGGAATCAGGGTAAACGCGTCTTGGCCCGTGTACATGAAATAAGAGAGAGGAATTATGAAAATATTCGCAAACAAATCTGCCGCGCTTGGCGAGCGGGCAAGAAAAAAAGATTTAGCCCCGAAAAACCAGGCGATCGAAGCAATAATAAGGCTAAAATAATAGAGCGGGACAATCCGGTGAAGCCTATTACTCCAGTAGGCCAAAGGCGAACTCAACCCTGGTGTTGATATGAGCTTATCCGCAACCATCCCAGCTAAAAGATAGAAGATCATTACGGACATGACTCCGATCTGAAATCCGCAAGGCCGCACCCCAAGATGGCTTACGGCAACAGTCACAGCGAGCAAAAGTCGCAAAGCCCCATGGTGAGGCTGTCTCGGATTAGTAGGGCTCCTCAACTCACAAGGCTCCTTACTAACTCTTGTGCACGATCCACGGCGCTCTATGGAATGGAGACTCGCTGTCGGCGACGAGTCTAATGCCTTCAAATTCACAACGCATGTAGGTCCCTTGCCCTCACGCACAGAGCATCATTCATCCCGAGCAGACGACACAATCTTATCTATAAGGTAAGGTGGACGGTTTTTTACTTCCATATAGATTCTCCCAATATATTCGCCAAGCACTCCAATCCCAATCAACTGCACACCACCAAATATTACGACTGCAGTAAGGAGTGTTGCATATCCAGGAGTTACAACTCCAAACATAAAGCTGGAGAACAATATCCACAGAGCGTAACCGAGCCCAATCAAAAGCACAATGAGACCAATATAACTCCACAATCTTAGCGGTACCGTACTAAAGCTTGTAATTCCTTCTAAAGCGAAATTCCAAGAGCGCCATTTGTTAAAAGAACTAGATCCGTGCAGCCGTGGCTCTACTGAATACTCAACAAAGACAGCTTCGTAGCCAACCCAAGCAAAAAGACCTTTCATAAATCTTCTATTTTCACGAAGCAATTTGAGTTGATCTGCCACTTTGCGGTCAATCAATCTGAAATCACCCACATCGATCGGAAGATGAACGTCAGATATCGCGTTGTGAATTCGGTAGAACATCTTCGCAAGACTCCGATAAAGGGCGGAATCGTGTTCTCGATTTGACCGCTTGCCTAAGACGACCCTGGCCCCACCTTCCCAAAGAGAGATAAACTGCAGCACAGTCTCGGGTGGGTGCTGAAGGTCGCTATCCATGAATATGATCGCATCCCCGACAGCGACATCTAGCCCAGCAGTGAGCGCCGCCTCTTTCCCAAAATTACGTGTTAGCCCAACCGCTGTCAGCCAAGGATGTTTAACACTTTCCCGGCGCAACACTTCGAAAGTCGCATCACGGCTCCCATCATTCACGAATACCACTTGAAATGAATAGCTCTCAAGGGCAGTCGCAAGCTTGTCCAAATGTCGGATAAGTGTTGGGAGATTCTCAGCCTCATTATAACAAGGGATAACGATGGAAATGGTCTTTGCCACCAGATTGACCTCCAACCCCATAAGCTCGCAAAGCCTGAGTACACGACCGAATCGCTAACCGAGTGGGGTTGCCCCGCTAAACGGGACATCCCGCAGTTGCCAACGAGTGGATAAATTCCCTGGGCAACTTCATCCGCAGCCCTCTGGGGGGGGATGTCTCTCGTTGTAACCTTCGAACCAGCCGGGCTATAGGCGAGAACTGTGCCGCGCCACGACATCCGTGGACAAACGCACAAGCCCGCCGCATGGACGCTTTCAAAAATTCGCCACGCCGTTGCTCTTCGGGCAACTTACTGGCGTCGCGCGGGAACAAACCAAATACAGACGCGAAAACTGCTGTTTCCTCGCTGTGGAGAAGGGCCCATCATCCGTGAACCTCGACTGGGGAAAGCATCGGGCGTTCCGAACCCCTTTCCCACGCATTCCGGCGTCAAATTCTGCACCACCTGGCCACGTTAGCCCTAGGCTTTGGAGATAGATGGAGTCCTGTCTCTTATCGTTGGCGGAGTGTCCGGTTCAAATGGGGGCTACTCCATGCCGAGAAAAGATAACTCATGACGAGCAGCCAGATTTTGTAACCATTAGAGCCCAATCTCCAGACACTAAACTGTATTCGACGTTGTTTGGTTGGAGTAAGTACAAAAGAGGTTCGACCCTTTGGAAAAAATTTAAATGCTCATCTAGAGTATAATAATAATAGCGCTGCCGTGGAATAACAATAAAGACCTTGCCACGCGAGATTCTTAAGAGCTCACGAATCGAGGCTTGAAGGTCAAGAACATGTTCCAGCACGTGTGTGCAGGTGACGAAGTCAAACTCGCCATCTTTGAATGGCAATGACGGCAACATCCCGTGCTTGCTTTCAACCCCATCAAGAAAATCATCTTTAACTCCAGCAATATCAACCCCGACGATCCGACCGCCTAAAGAAAGTGAGGATAATCGGCTAAGAAGGTACCCGTTCCCAGACCCAACGTCCAAAATCGATAAAGGACTATCTCTGGGGATCCGGTCAAATAGCCAGGAGATTGAAGCTTCCGTGAGATCAGAGGCCCTTCGACGCGACACAGTACACCCAAGATTTGCATAGAAATGTTGGTATTGCTCGGATGTCATTGAATATGCCAACGACTTGAATTCCATAATACGCGCAACAGAAAGTTTCCCGTACGCGGCAACGTAAAAAGGCCACATGAACCAACGCTGATCACGAATGATCGGTGGGACAAACTCATCCATAAGATATCTAATTTTATTCGTCAGTTCCCTTTTCATTAGCGGCTCCCTGCCAATGCTCATCGACGCCCAGTATGCCCTCGCGTCCTCAAATATCAGAAAGAGATGACAAACCAACAATTCAAATGAATCCCCAAATGGGCTTCGGCGAGTTCGGCGTAAACAGCCAAAATGACCACAAATAATCTAGGGCATAACTCCCAGAGTCAATTCGCTCTGTCTTTGAAAACGATCTGCTCCGAGGGTCTCCATTAGGCGCTTTTGTAGGTCGCCGAGATCGAGAATGATATACCTGTTGCTCACGCCGACGAGGGTCTCAACGGCTCCTGCGGCGACTAAGTCTTTTCTGAGCCCGACTCCGTCGTCTTTGTATGCATAGCGATCAATCCAGACAAGATCAAAGTGCGAGTAGGCCAGCGCAGCAAGGAGCTCAGAACCCTCTAATTTACTAATTTTATCCTGCCAAGCGCGATGACGCTGTGAGAACGAAGGCCAGCTCCAAGACAAGTGCGTTGACCAAATATACGGACGCAAATGGTCATATGAAAGCATACGCTCATGTTTGCTAAGCGGTGGGAATCCAGTGAGCGGTAGTTGGAATATGCTTACATGGTGAGGATAAGCTGTCTCTATCTCCTTGACGAAACTCATATCTTGCGCTGCTAACGCAATGCTCGACTGTTGTGCATCCAATAAGCCCTTTCTATCAAGAAGCTGGTCATACGCACTTAAACATATGAAGCTAAAATAAAACAGAAAAAACAAAATATTCCCGATGCGGCTTTGAATCTTTTGGAAAACATAATCAAAGAGCACACACGATGCAGCAATTGAGAAAAAAGCGATGAACACTGAGAACCTATTATAACATCGAATGTCGGGAACAATGAGAAGGTTAAAAATAGCGCCGAGCCCCCCCACCGTAATCACAATGAAAGTGAACAACCCGAGACTCGCAATGGTGCGGGGCAACCGAGACCTCGTGCGAACAACTGCCAGAGATATGAGCAAAATATATATGAGCCCAGCAGATCCATAAAGGCCAAGACGGACTGTAATATTCTCATTCTCATTTGGAAAAGCAGCTAGGGCATCACGTTTTCCCCAGTTCGCCAAAAGGGGAAGTGGGTTATCTTGATGCGGCGCAAGCATCTTGCGCAATTTAGCTCCGAATATTTCAGATTCAGCTGGGAATTTATAGCCCATCTCTGGAGGCTTACCATGGCGACTCCAACTTACAAGGCTAGGAGTTAAATTTATTAGTGTAGAGATTATGATGAGCGTGATAGCGATCCAAGCTGGCCCTAAGCCTAAACAAGATTTTCTCCTTGTGAAATAAAAAATTGCAGCAGCAAAAAACAATATAACTGAAAAGAAGCTAAAGTAAATATAGTTAAACCCCTGAATGAGACATGCAAAATATCCAGCGAAACAAATTTGATTGCTGTTGTCCGTCTTTGATATATCCCCCTTGGCAATATGAATCGCTAAGGCACAGATAAGAGGGACAGGATAATACACCAGATTCAAATGAGCGACGTTGCGCAAAAAAACAAAAGGTAATAACGCATAAAGCATTCCACCAAAGAATGAGCCTTTCTTCGAAACATTCAACAAAGAGAGAGCGTATGTCGATGATAGTGCTGTAAAAACTATCGTTAAAATCCAAAATACATTTAAAACAATCCCTGGGTCTGAGGAGAACAACGACAAAGCCTTCATTACGATCCAATCAAAGCTTGTTGCTAATGGAAATGCTGCTGCGTCCAAAGAATATGGCGCAGAGAGCTGCGGTATAGTGAAGGTCCAACCATTCTGGATCATTCCCTTCACATACATTAGAATAACAATTGCATCACCATCATAGAGGAATGGAACACTTAGATTGTATGAACGTAGACGAAGTGAAAAAAAGAGTATGGCGATTATGAGAAAAACCTCTGCGGCGTACAACATCGGGTATCCGGAGAATGATGCCCACAACCGAGGAGAGCAACGAAAATTGTGCATCCTGCCTAGCCCATGCACGATACACCTCCGTCGCAACAAAATAGTTGGTTGTGATGATCCGTTGAGTCCATATTATTCTAAACAATTCAGGTGTGTTATCCCTGGCACAAACGGATCGTCACCTGTAACTAGCCCCCCCCGGAACTCCAACAAGTCCGGATTGGGTCTAGGAGAGGCGGTTGGTTAAAATGAGCCATTATGGGTTCTATGTGAGGGAAATGCTGGTTTGATCTGCACATGCTGTATTCTTCGAGATATCCTGCAAAGGACTGAGGGGGGGGCCTCATGAAGACAGTGGTCACTCGCTTGTACGCTCAGATGCTAAGCGTTCAATTTCAGCCTGCACAAGCATCTTGGCCACATGAGGTGCTGTGTAAAGAGCCCTCCAATCAAGATCACGTGCAGCTTTATCTGCACAACCGCGACTAACTGAGATGTCTGAAGGACGCATAAGACCAGGGTTGATCTGTACATGCCGTTTCCAGTCGAGATCAAGAGCCAAGAATACGTAATCGACGAAGTCACGCAGTGTGCAAGCGTACCCAGTGGCTACAACATAGTCTCCTGGAGAATCTGCCTGTAATATGCGCCACATAGCGTCTACATACTCTGGGGCCCAACCCCAGTCTCTCGTAACCTCGATGTTGCCTAGCTGCAACACCTCATTTGATCCTGATGCAATGCGACAAGCTGTGCGCACAATCTTTTGTGTCACAAACCTCTCTGGACGCAGTGGTGATTCATGATTGAACAGTATTCCAGAACTCGCATATAAATTGTAAGACTCACGGTAATTTGCAACCTGCCAAAAGGCAGCAGCCTTTGCTACAGCGTAGGGGCTTCTTGGGTTGAAACGTGTCTCCTCCGTAGAGGGGATATCCGAATGGCCGAAACACTCGCTGGAGCCTGCGTAATAATATTTGATTTTACCACCAATAAAGCGAAGAGCCTCTAGCCAAACTAAATTGGCGATAGCTACACTTGTAAAAGTCTCCATTGGCTGCTCAAACGAAAAGCCTACAGAACTTTGCCCAGAAAGGTTATAAACTTCGTCCGGTTTGACACGGTCAAGTGTACACAAGACACTGTAAAAATCTCCGGGACTAGTCGACACAGTCGCCACAAGATCTCTAATGCCAAGGCGTTTCAAATTTTGAAAAGAAGAAGTCTGCGCATCCCGTGATGTTCCAAAGACAGAATACCCTTTGTCAATCAACAGTTTTGCAAGAAAAGCACCATCTTGTCCAGAAACTCCAACGATAAGGGCTGTCTTCCCCATATTGTTTCCTTTTAGATACATTTCGTTCTACGTTAAAGAACTGAAGCACAAGTTGAGACGCACATCGGTCGTTACGAGCAAAAAATGCACTTACGACAAGAGTTCTTGCAAAGGCGTAAGCGCGTTGAAGCCATACCGAAGGTGGACTAACATTACAATATAACGCCTAAATAATCTAGCTAAAGATGCCCGCAGCGTTCACTCGGGCGGAGTGTGGAAAGACCTTGGAGCATCTTTAAATCCTTATTCCAGCTGAGTATGCCAACGCGCTTACACGAGTAGCGAAGAAACCAATTTCACGCCGATTGTCGAAGACCAAAAAAAGGACGGCGAAAGTTGCCTTCCGCCGCCGCCCCTGGGACCGCTGGTCGCAAACCAGCTACTTCAAATATGGCTGCTGACCAAAACCCGCACACGCCGTCTTTCGTATAGCGGTTAATTAGCCCTACCCCCAAACCCAGGGGAAGGCAAGATACGAAACCAACATGTCATTGCGGTGAGTCTTTATTTCGCGACAAACCTCCAGCATTCAATAAAAAATTTCGGCTTTTGCCGTAATACAGGAAATTGCCCCCTCACTAGATTTATTGACGACGGCACGCCAACTAGCACTTTTCATTGAAGATGGCACGCGGTGGATATGAATAATTCTGCCCGGTATTACCGAGTACGCCTCCGTGAATTGGAGTTCTGATTAGGCTGGTTTCGCTCGTTCAAAATCAACCGCCAATGTCGGTGAATCCACCAGCTTTATGCACGGTTCACGCGGTGGCTGCCCGCTATTTTTGCCCTCCAGAGAGTCAAAAGCTCGTTAGTTGCGGCAGAGCGACCGTTTTGGAAGGTCAGGTGCCCTCCACCAGCACCGGCCACAGCATCTAGACTTAAGTAGGGGGTCCAGGCTAACGTATGAGTGTACAACTCGTGGGGGCAGGCATGACCGACAATTTCTATTGTGCTTTTGAAGAGAAATTCCGTGGTTCACGTGACTTGGTTAAGTCTCGGTTACGTGTGTATCTGCCGTTTATTACACCTCTGCTTGACGAAGGGGTCGGCGGGGGCGCTATCGACTTGGGATGCGGCCGCGGCGAATGGCTAGAGTTAATGCGTGAAATCGATCTTGGCGCTTATGGCGTCGATCTTGATCGCAACATGGTGAATTTGTGCTTAGCCCTTGGGCTTAATGCCAGTAACAAAGACGCAATTACGTTTTTATCAGAGCTTCCTGGCGAAAGCCAATTAGTCGTTTCGGCCTTCCAACTAGTCGAGCATTTAGATTTTAACAGTACACAGGTGCTTGTTGCAGAGGCGTTACGCGTTCTTAAGCCGGGTGGACTTCTCATTTTGGAAACCCCGAACCCAGAGAATATTGCGGTTGCAACGCATAATTTCTACTTAGACCCAACACATATAAGGCCAATCCCGCCACACTTGCTCGCGTTTATTCCCGAGTTTTCCGGATTCTCAAGAGTAAAGACGATCAGACTTCAAGAGTCTGAAGGGATATCGCTAAAAATGTCTTTGACCTTGTGCGATGTCCTAGAAGGAGCAAGCCAAGATTACGCTGTCCTTGCTCAAAAGGGAGGAACTGCTCCCAACCCTATTCAATTTGATTCTTCCTTTGACGCCGAATATGGCATTGATTCAGCAACGCTTGCTTCGCATTATCATCTACAACAACAGCGCAAATTCCAGCAAACCGAGTCCCAAGTTCAGCAAATCGAAGCCATAGCTCAGCGAGCCGAAGCTCAAGCTCAGCGAGCCGAAGCTCAAGCTCAGCGAGCCGAGGATGCGCTTTTATCACTGTATAACAGCCGTTCTTGGAGGATAACTGCGTCACTTAGATGGTGTGGTAAAGCAATGCGGGATTATGGAGTTTTTAAAATAATCAAAGCCATATACAGATGCGGCCCTTCGTTCTTGCAGCGTCTCACGATGAGAACACTCACATTAATAGATAATAACCCTAGATGCAAAAAATGCATTGTGAGATTGGCTCAAAAATGTGGTATGCATAATTTTATAGAGCTAGTACGTGGCATGAAATGGAAGATTTTGAATAAATACACGGGGCATCCTCCAAACGACTGCACTCTAACGTCACAGATTCTACTCTCCAGAAACGCTCAACAAATTTACTTAAACATCAAAGAGACTATAAGAGGGGTAAGACGTTGATGCGCATTGTGCTTGACATGCAAGGTGCTCAAACTGAGAGTCGGTATCGTGGCATAGGGCGGTATACCCTTTCTCTTGCGGAAGCAATTGTTCGCAATCGAGGCGAAAACGAAATTTTTTTGGTTTTGAGTGGCCTTTTTCCCAATACGATAGAACCTATCCGCGCTATTTTCCGAGAATCTTTGCCACAGGATCATATCTTAGTATGGCAAGCCCCCGGCCCCGTGAGGGGCTGCGACACTGATAATAATTGGCGTCGCAAGGTCGCAGAGCACATTCGAGAAGCTTTTCTCGCGAGGCTCCGCCCCGACATCATCCATATCTTTAGCCTTTTCGAAGGTTATGTCGATGATGCAGTCACAAGCATAGACGGTCTGTGCACCTGCGCTCCTGTAAGCGTCTCGTGCTTTGACCTTATACCTCTTATATATCCAGAGCAGTACTTAGAGAAAGATTCTCTCTACAAGCAATACTACCTTGAGAAAATTGAATGTATGCGGAGTGCGTCGCTTTGGCTTGGCATATCAGCCTCTTCATGTAAAGAAATCGTTGACAAGCTTCAACTTGCACCAGAATCGGTCATTAATATTTCTTCCGCAGCAGACTCTCAGTTCCGGCAACAGACATATAGCATCAACCACTGTGCGGCAGTGCTTGAAAAGTTTAGATTAAATCGCTCAATCGTTCTGTACGCTGGAGATGCAGATAGCCGCAAGAATTTGCATAATCTAGTCCGTGCATATTCACAAATCCCAATCGATTTGCGAAAAACACATCAACTTGTCTTTGCTGGGAAAATTTCTACTGCTGACTCAGATTCTCTACAAAATGAAGCACAGCGAGTTGGTCTAGGCACTGATGAATTGCGCATTATTGGATATGTTTCAAATGACGAATTGGTACTTCTTTATAATACGTGCAAATTATTTGTTTTCCCTTCGTGGCACGAAGGCTTCGGTTTACCTTTGCTCGAAGCGATGTCTTGTGGTGCAGCGGTTATCGCTGCTAACGCGTCGAGCATCCCAGAAGTCATCGGGCTTGAAGCCGCGCTCTTTGACGCTCATTCCGTAACAGCTATTGCTCAAATGATAACTAAAGCCCTGACAGACTCCTCTTTCCGCAAAACTCTCCAAGAAAATGCGAAGGTTCAAACGTCTAAGTTCTCTTGGGATGAGAGTGCGTTAAGAGCCATTAAAGCTTTTGAAAACATTCACAAAAAATGTAGCTGCGCGGATAAGCAGCAGAGTTGGCGGCCTCGGTTGGCATTTGTTTCACCGTTGCCGCCTGAGCGCACTGGCATCGCTGATTACAGCTCAATGCTACTCCCGGAATTAGCGAAATTTTATGACATAGATGTAGTGGTTTCCCAACTCTCTGTCACTGACCCCTGGATTTTGGCAAACTGCTCTATCCGTAACCCCGAGTGGTTACGAGCCAACCGGTCTCTATACGATCGCGTTATTTATCAGTTTGGAAATTCACCTTTTCACCAATACATGTTTGCTCTTTTGGAACATGTGCCTGGTGTTGTCATTCTAAATGATTTTTTCCTGAGTTCTTTGCTTGCCTACCTCGAAGAAGCCAATGTCGTACCCAATGCGTGGGCGCAGGCATTATATTATTCTCATGGCTATTTTGCTGTATCTGAACGCTATCATTCACCTAGTGCCAATGAAGTAAAAAACAAATTCCCCGCAAATTTTGAGGTCTTAGCGAACGCGCTTGGCGTAATAGCGCATTCTAAGCATTCAGTACGTTTAGCAGCTAGCTGGTATGGACAAGATTTCGCTACGGACTGGCGAGTCATTCCGCTCGCACGCCTGCTGGTGACCGACATTGATCGAGCGGAAGCGAGGTCTGGCATTGGGGTTGAGGATCATGATTTCGTTGTTTGCAGCTTTGGTTTTTTAGATGCGACGAAACTCAACCATCGGCTTCTAGACGCTTGGTTGCACAGTAGCTTGGCCCACGAAAAAGATTGCATTTTAATTTTTGTCGGTGGGAATAATGACAGCGCTTATGGCTCACGGCTGCGTGAAATGGTGGGGAACGCCCGTGTTCGGTTCACTGGCTGGACAAGTATTTCAGATTATCATGGTTATCTTGCAGCGGCAGACGTTGCCGTTCAACTTCGCTCCCTTTCGCGAGGAGAAACATCGGCGGCTGTACTTGATTGCATGAACTATGCTCTCCCGACAATTGTAAATGCTCATGGAGCAATGGCAGACTTGGATGAAAACGCTGTCTGGATGCTCCCTGATGAATTTACCGATGCGCAACTTATTGATGCGCTTGAAACACAGTGGAGAAATAGTCCAAAACGTATTGCTTTGGGAGAACGAGCCCGAAAGGCGATCGAATCTAATCACTCACCATATGCCTGCGCGATTATGTTCCAAGAGGCAATTGAAAAATTCTATGCAGACGCGAAGGGAGACCCTTTCTTTTTGCTGCAATCGATTGCACAGTTTACAAAACACGAACTAAAGGACAGCGACTGTATCCTTCTTGCCCAGGCGATCTCTCAGTCTTTGGCAAAGAAAGAATCAAGCAAAAGGTTGTTACTTGATGTGTCGGCAACCTGCCGTGTTGATCTTAAAACCGGCATTGAGAGGGCAACACGTGCCCTGACAAAAGCTTTATTGGAAATTCCCATTGATGGATACCGGGTTGAACCTGTATATTTAAGCAATGAAGGTGGCGTTTGGCACTATAATTTTGCATCAAAATTTACTTTAAAGCTTATAGATTGCCCACAAGACACGCTCAGCGACACGGTTGTAGAGCCGCGAAGTGGGGATGTTCTGTTAGTGATGGACTTGTCTGGAAACATGGTTCTTGAAGCAGATGCAAGCAATCTTTTTTCATTCTTTAAAAACTTTAACGCAAGCATCTACTTTATCATTTACGACATACTACCAATACAATTCAACGAGTTTTTCCCGCAAGGAGCAGACAAGCAACATGAAAGTTGGCTCCATATCGCAACGAAATACGATGGAGTTGCGTGTATTTCGAGAACTGTTGCATCGGAAGTGAAACAATGGCTTAACGATACCCATGCCCAAAATAGCCATGGGTTTAGAATTGGGACATTTGCTCTTGGAGCAGATGTCAGTCGGTCCGTACCGACCCTGGGTTTGCCCAATAATGCAAACGCAATCCTAGACAAAATTAAATCTAGGATATCTTTTCTCATGGTCGGAACAATTGAACCACGCAAAGGCCATCTGCTCGTGATAGATGCATTTGAACAAACATTAAAAGAAGGACTAGACGCAAATCTCATAATTGTTGGTAACGAAGGCTGGAAAGATTTGCCAGCCGAAATGCGTCGCACTATCCCAGGAATTGTGGAGCGTATACGCTTGCATCCTGAATTTTCTAAACGGCTGCTTTGGATCGAAAACGCAAGTGATGAATATTTAGAAAAGATTTATACTGCCTCAACTTGTCTCATTGCCGCATCAGAGGGTGAAGGGTTTGGTTTGCCTATCATTGAAGCTGCCCACCATAACTTACCAGTGATTGCGCGGGATATCCCTGTGTTTAAAGAAGTCGCTGGAGCAAGTGCGACGTATTTTTGTGGAGGAGAAGCCGCTTCTTTGGCCTCTACGATGCGCACATGGGTTAGGTCGTATGGAAACTATGGGAAGATTACTTCCGAAAAGATCATGCAAATTAGCTGGACCGAAAGCGCCAAGCAGCTTGTAAGATTTCTACTCGCTAAGCCCTGAGCGCATGGGGAAGATCGCCCTCCGATGTAGCAGCTATAAGCTGTCAGAAGCACGTATTTTTTTGATGCCAAGCGCCCCCAAAATAGCCGCAAAAGCACCGGCACAAGCTCCTGCCCAAAAATCGATTCCCCCCCGAGGAGTGGTCCAGAAGTACCATGCCGTAATCGCCAGCAACCCTCCTCCGAAACCACAGAGCGATCTCCAGCGCAGCACTGGGACCCCCTGGACAAGGAAGCCACCCAATGTTCGGCTGACGGCCAAACGAAGCGAAACATTTGCGACGGCCCTCTGGCCAGATGACTTAGCTTTTCCAGAAGACGACCAACGACGCACATATGCTGCGCTTAGCGTGTCGGCAACGATTTGAGAACATTGCTCCCAAGTGAACAATTTTGCTCGTTCGAGCCCTTGCGCGGAAAGGGCTTCACGCAACTCTGGGTTTTTCAGAATGCGCTCCATGGCACGCGCAAGACCATGGGTGTCGTCTGCGTCCAGCTTGATGCCTGCGTCACCAACGACCTCAGGCAATGAGGAATTATCAGAACAAATCACGGGCAAACCGCAGGACATGGCCTCTAATGGCGGCAAACCAAAACCCTCATACCTCGACATGTAAACGAAACACAGAGCATCACTATACAGGATAGGCAGAGCGGAGTCTTCAACAAAACCAGTTATAATTATTCTATCCCGCCACTTACCTGCCACCCGCAACTCAGCCTCTAGTTTCTCCAGCTTCCAGCCGCTCATGCCAGCCAGCACCAATCGAACATCACTCTCGGGAGATACGTTAAGCAGTTGGACAAAGGCCCGCACGACCAGTTCGAGATTCTTACGAATCTCAAGTGTTGCAAGGCTCAGTACGTATGGCACTCCAGCCGGGATGCCATATGCAGCTCGCGTGGCAGCTCGCTGTCTCACATCATTACACACGCTGAAATGCTGCCCCGCCGCTAAAGGAATTACCGTGACCTGGTCCGGAGATAAATCAGGGCGGTAAGCCAGGAAATCCTTTTTAGTGTGCAGCGAGATGGCAAACACCACCGTTTCAGGCGTGATCCGATCCATAATATCACGTACTTCTGCAACGGCAGCAGCTGAGAAATATTCTGGGTGATTGATCGCTATGAGATCATAGACAATCTGGGCGTGAAGTACTTGTTGATCCTGAGCCCACTGCGTCGATGGCGCATTGAATGGCGAAAGGAGGATATCGGCGTCGGCAGAGGGCAATCCAATCGGCGCGGAGTGCAAAAAACCTGGCAGCTTTCGCGTCTCAACATACTCCATGGCAGCAGCAGAATACTGTGAAGGCAAGACATAGCGTAGGCGAAAGTCTGCCCGCAGGGCAAGCCGCGGGAAGAGTTCATCACAGACACGGTACACACCACTTTTAACCCCTTGCCCAAGGACAAACATATCCAAGGCAAGTCGGGGATGCCTAGTGCTCGTCACTGGCCGAACCCCTGCTCGTTATGTTCCTTAAAACATTCGAAGGTTTCCACCAGCTTCCTTTGCAACGGAAAGCATGGCTTCCAGCCCAAGCGATAATGGTGTGAAACTTCGTAGTTTTTTTTGGCGCACAGCCTGGCCAGTCTGAATTAGTCATAATTTGCTCGGGTTAATTAACAGCCACCGCCATCAACTTGGCGATTTCATAAATAGCCAGATCATACCACTGACGGCATTCAAAATTCGTCCGATGTTCCCAGGGCAACTCGCAACAGCCAAACTTAAGCATGACAACGTGGCTCAAGCGTGCTCACAGCCCAAAAGGTCGGACGACATAAGAATCCGGATCCGAGAACTTACGCCGAGACGCAGGGTAGCGAAACATCTTCAACATATGCCCTCAGGAGATTAGCTCCCAAACCGGCCACGAAAGCCTGGCAGCTAAGGCATTGCCGTACAAAAAAATATCCGCCATGGCACGATAAAGACATACAGCACAGGCGAACATCTACGACAATGCTTTTGAGTGGCCACAAACAATCTGCAAATGCAATTCAAAATTGAAACTGAAGCCGCTGACTTAAAGATCAAGCTTCTCAACTTTGGATATCGTCATGACCGGCGGAAGCCAAGCCACACCGACAAAGTACTCCTTATCAAGGTTAACGACATTAAATACCAACGCGAGGTCCCGCCACTCATAGTTCTTATCAATGTGAGTGTCTGCCGTATGCAATGCTATCGCTATCGAATAAGAACCTTCACCAAGATTCACAGCAAAACGAAAAGAGCAGGTAACCGTTGCGCCAGCACTTATGGATTCTATGCTGTGCTTCAGATGATGTGCATTCGTTCCAAACACTGATTGCCCGAGCCGATCCTTAATCATATACCCGATGACAAGCTCTGGAATATCTGCGGCAACAGAAACAGAAATCTGTAGGTTAACATTCTGCCCGACACTCACTATGTCAATAGACTCTCCAGAATCGTTCAGCAGCAAGACGTTTCCAATCGTCGCTTCTCGGCTCCCTGAGATGGTCTGTATTTTACCGTTTTCGTTGATGACTTGTGCTACTTCTTTAGTCCCATTCTCTCCCAGCAAGGCATTATAATAATCCATGACAACCTCAGGTTCACCTTGCATAGCTAGTTTTCCGCCATCAAGTAATATCACCCGGTCACAAATGGATTGAATAGCCCCTTTGTCGTGGCTGACCATAAGCAGAGTTGTACCCTGTTTGCGAAATGCACGGATACGGTCAAAGCTTTTGTGCTGGAAATACATATCCCCAACCGAGAGTGCTTCATCAACAATCAAAACGTCAGGTCGGTGAGCAGTAGCGACACTGAAGGCAAGCCGCATCTGCATCCCGCTTGAATACACGCGCACAGGTTGATCAATATAATCCCCAACCTCGGCGAACGCTTCGATTTCTGGCATGAGCCTGGCGACTTCTTCCACATTGTAGCCGAGTAGCTGTGCGGCCATAAAGACATTCTGCCTGCCAGTAAAATCTGGGTGAAAACCCATGCCAAGCTCAAGCAACGCCGCGACGCGTCCGTTGATCTCAACCCCACCGGTGGTTGGCTTTGTCGTACCGGCGATCATTTTCAACAAGGTGCTTTTCCCAGCACCGTTTATGCCAATAATCCCGACAGCCTCTCCGATGCCAACAGTAAAATCTATGCCCTTAAGCACCCATTTGAGCGTACTCCGGGGGGTAGTCCCGGGCAAAATCCACTCCGCCAGTCTGGACAGTCGTGTTGGATATTGTTTGTACGCTTTGCCTAATCCGGTCACGATGATAGCGCCCATCACAACTCATCCACAATTTCGCCGACATTATTACGAAATAGTCGCATAGCCCAAACACAGAGTACTAAGGCCAACAAACTGATAGGCCAAAGAGATACCCAGTTAGGCCACTCGCCGCTGACAATAATACTGTGAAATGCTCCGATCAGGCTTGCCATCGGGTTGAATGCTATCAGCTTGCGCACATATTCTGGCAAGATATCCATGGGGTACGTGATTGGAGTGAGCCAGAACCAAAATTGGAGAACGACGCCAAAAAACTGGCCAACATCACGAAAGAAAACATTAAGAATTCCAAGGGTCATTCCCAAGCCAACAGCGAAGGCGATCTGTATCGCCAAGATCGGCAGTAAAGCTATAAACGGCCAGCCAGGGAAATTACCGGTAAACACAAGGAACAAGGTGAACAGACCAAAGATAATTAAAAAATTGATCCCGGCATTGAGGACCAATGCAACCGGCAAGCAGAGACGTGGGAAACTTATTTTCTTTAGAATGTTGGCGTTCACCAAAAAGACATTTAAGGATCGCCCGACAATATCAACAAAAAATCCCCAGGTAAGAATGCCCGAACACAGATAGATACTGTATGCAAAAGGACTTCCTGCCCCGGAAAGCTTAACACGCATAACGCCAGAAAAAACAACAGTGTAGACAATAATCATCGCCAACGGGTTGAGTACTGTCCAAGCAGCGCCAAGCAAGGAATTGCGATACTGTGACTGAAACTCTCGCTTAACACTGCCTAGGACAAAACCGCGGTATGCCCATAACTGTTTAATCATTTCCATCATACTGACACCCCAGCTCCAGGAAAGGCTTCGCCACAAAGTAATCACCGCGAACCCTTGCTTCACTCAAAGCACTAGGCCGGGGTCAGAGAGAGCTACAAGAAGCTAGAATTATTCATGGTGGCTGTAGCTTTTAAAGCCCCCATCTGCGATCGCCGCATCACGCATCGCCAACTTCAAATCCTCGCGTGCCATTTCTGTCACCATCTCTTCAAAGCTAGTAACAGGATGCCAACCGAGTTGGTCAGCAGCTTTCGACGGGTTGCCAAGTAAGGTTTCGACCTCGGAAGGCCGAAAATAGCGTGGATCCACCCCAACAATGCAATCGCCCGGCTTGACATGGTAAGAAACCTTGTGGGGGGATGCAATGGCATTGAATTTATCCAAATTCACACTCTCGACAATACCTTTTTCTTCCAGTCCTTGTCCTTCCCAACGCAGGGTAACCCCCAATTCAAGGGCTGCAGCGTCCACAAAAGCGCGTACCGAGAACTGACGTCCCGTCGCAATCACGTAGTCGTCCGGAGTATCCTGCTGGAGCATAAGCCACTGCATCTGAACATAGTCCTTGGCATGCCCCCAATCTCGAAGAGCTGAAAGGTTACCAAGATGCAAGCGCTGTGATAAACCAAGCACAATGCGAGCTAAAGCTCGAGAAATCTTGCGCGTTACAAACGTCTCGCCACGAATAGGTGATTCGTGATTAAAGAGTATACCGTTGCATGCGAACATACCATAAGCTTCTCGGTAGTTTACACATATCCAGTAAGCATAGAGTTTCGCGCAAGCATAAGGTGAACGAGGATAGAACGGCGTCCGCTCTGATTGCGGGACTTCTTGTACAAGCCCATAAAGCTCAGACGTCGAAGCTTGATAAAATTTCGTCTTCTGGCCAAGCTTAAGAATGCGTATTGCTTCCAACAACCGTAAAGTACCCAAGGCATCCACGTTGGCGGTATATTCCGGACAATCAAAAGACACCTGTACATGGCTTTGGGCCGCAAGATTATACAACTCATCAGGTTGCACTTCTTGCACAATACGGATGAGATTTGCAGAATCAGAAAGATCGCCATAGTGCAAGATGAAGCGTCTATCTTTCGAATGTGGCCCCTGGTACAAATGATCAATACGATCCGTATTAAATAGTGAAGAACGTCGTTTGATACCATGGACCTCATAACCTTTCTGCAGCAATAGCTCCGCAAGGTAGGCTCCATCCTGTCCAGTTATGCCTGTTATAAGGGCACGCTTCATCTAAATTGTCCTCCGAAATGCTTACAAGCTGTAGCATCAATGGATTGATACACATTACCAACGGCCATAGTTCGGCTTTAAGCCAAACAAACGAGTGTCCTCAATTTACAAAAGTATCCACAATTGCCAACACCTGTGTTGTTTTCTTCTGAAGGAGTGGCACATTACCTCGGGATTCAATGTTGAGTCTCAGAAGAGACTCTGTATTTGATGCACGCAAATTAAGACGCCAAGATGGAAACTCCAAGGACAATCCATCTATCATTTTTTCTACCACGGCATGCGAGCTAAAGTGCTCCTGAACGGCTGCCATCGCTGCCTTTGAATCGCGAACACGACGATTAATTTCTCCACTGCATGGATATGCCGCTATTCTCGGGCCGACTAATTGAGCCAATGACAAGTTCGACGTGCAAATAAGCTCAGCGATCAGTAGCCAAGGGATCATCCCCGAATCGCAATAAGAAAAATCCCGGAAATAGTGATGAGCGCTCATCTCGCCGCCATAAACGGCATCCTCCGCACGCATGCGTTCCTTAATGAAAGCGTGCCCTGTTGTTGATTCAACAGATTCACCGCCCCCACCTTGCACAAGCTCTTGAGTGTTCCAAATTAGCCGAGGATCATGAACAATCTTGGCCCCAGCATGTCGCGCTAACATAGTTTGAGCAAGCAAACCCACAAGGTAATACCCCTCGATGAAAGCCCCTTCCGCATCATAAAAAAAACACCGATCAAAATCGCCATCCCACGCCAAACCAATGTCTGCTCCGTTTTCCCGTACAGCCCTAGAGGTTGCCTCGCGCTTTTCAGGAAGCAATGGGTTCGGTACTCCATGAGGGAAATTTCCGTCAGGCTCGCCATTAATTATCGTAAACTGGAAGGGAAGATGCTTCGCAAGTTCCGCAACGATTAAGCCGGCAGAGCCATTGCCAGGATCGGCCACAATGCGCAACGGCTTAAGATTGTTTACATCCACATAGCTAAGCAAATGGTGAATGTATTCTTGCTGATAACTCGCCTGCCGGTATAGTCCAAGACGCTGATGGCACTGGTCCTTGTCATCAATCACTCTATCTCTGATGGAGAATAAGCCCGTAGCGCCGCTTATCGGTGCGGCTCCTGACCTCACAAACTTCATGCCGTTGTATTCAGCTGGATTATGGCTTGCAGTAACCATGATCCCGCCATCAAAACCTTGTGAGAAAGTCGCGTGATATATTTCTTCCGAACCGCATAGCCCAATGTCTGTGACGTTTGCCCCACCCTCGCGCAATCCTTGGGTTAATCCCGCCACGATCTCTGGCCCGGAATTGCGAACGTCACGACCAACGACCACTTCTTTAGCAGCGAGCTCAGACACAAACGCACGCCCTATTCGCAATGCTAAAGAAGCATCAAGTTCATCAGGCACTCTGCCGCGTATATCATATGCTTTAAAACAAGAAAGAGAGGAGTAGTCCATCAGCATCTCCCATATGTGTCCTCTAGACGAATAATATCGTCTTCACCCAAATAGGCTCCTGTCTGAATTTCAACAATGACCAATGGAATTCGACCGGGGTTTTCAAGGCGATGCATCACAGCAAGAGGTATGTAAGTAGACTCATCCTCTTTTAGCATAAACACCTGCTCACCAGACGTCACTTTTGCTGTGCCTTGCACAACAACCCAGTGCTCTGACCTATGCATATGCATCTGAAGTGAGAGAACGGCTCCTGGTTTGACCTCAAGACGCTTGACCTGAAAACGATCCCCATTAATTAGAATTTCATAGCTACCCCAAGGACGGAAGACTCGCATATGGGTCTCCACTTCTGTACGCCCGGTAGCTTTAAGCTGCTCAATTATCTTTTTCACATCCTGTGAGCGTGACTGATGGGCTACCAAAACAGCATCTGCTGTTTCCACTACCGTTAAATCCGTCACTCCCAGTGTGGCGACAAGTCGGTGGGTGCCATGTAAGTAGCAGCCATGTGTATCCTCAGTAACCACATCTCCAATGCATGCGTTGCCATCCGAATCCTTAGATGCGGCTTCATAAAAAGCTGCCCAAGAACCAAGATCACTCCATGCAGCAGATAATGGGACAACTGCAGACCGTTCGCTGTGTTCCATCACGGCGTAATCAATAGATACCGATGGTGACTCCTTGAATATCTCTGCTTGAACACGCAAAAAATCACGGTCATGCTCACGCTGGCTATAAGCTTTATGGCAAGCATCATAGATAGCTGGAGCATACCGCTTTAATTCCTCTAAATAAACGGAAGCACGAAAAAGAAACATACCACTATTCCACAGATACTCGCCTTCACTTAACATTGATACAGCCTGGTCCAAAGATGGCTTTTCTTCAAACCTTGAAACTGAAAAGCCACTCTCAATGGGCTTTCCTTTACGGATGTAACCAAACCCAGTCTCTGGATGAGTTGGTGTTACACCAAATGTAACAAGAAACCCATCTTGAGCACATTGCGTTGCCGACACAACAGATTCTGTAAAAGAGTCTAATGATGATATGCTATGGTCTGTTGGTAACACAAGCAATAATGGGTCTCGTCCATCATTACTTGCAATGAATGCTGCCAGTGCAATTGCTGGAGCCGTATTACGCCCCTCTGGTTCAAGAATTATCTTCCCTGCTACCCCATGCTGCTGCAATATGGCTGCTGATAAAAATCGTTGGTTTTCATTGCAGACAATTAAGGCTTGATCCGTACATTGCAGAGAGCTAATTCTTTCAAGAGTGTCGCCAAACAACGTGTGTCCGCTCAATTCCATGAATTGCTTCGGATACATACTGCGCGAAAGAGGCCATAGTCGCGTTCCACAACCGCCGCAGAGCAAAACGGGGCATAACAATTCCATATTTACCATTTACTCCAGTTGCCAAAGTAATGACCGTAGAGAAATGTTTAATCGCTAGGGTCGATTAAAAAATTTTACTTTTCACACCGTTGCCTGTGAACTAATGCTCTATATATGACTCAAAACTCAATGCAACCGTCGCCAAATCGGATGCCAAATTGGTCTAGTTTTGCGTACAATTGACAATTTTCTAATGTATTCGCGCAAAGTTGCACGAGAAAATTCACAATTATTACTAGAAAAGCCAGGAATGTAACTACCGTATTCTTTGTATATTTCTTTACTAGGCGTAAGGATAAAGCGCACAATATCTTCTTGTAAAGATTCCCAACGAGCACGGCCTTCACAAGCTGATTTCCATCCAGCTATTCCCATTTCAATTGCTCGAGAAAAATCTAACGGGCTTGGAATTTTTTCGTTGTATAGAAGTCCATTGACACCATGCAAAATATACTCATTCATTGTGCCTTGGTCTGCTGCTACCACACACTGCCCCCGCGAAAAGGCTTCGAGGAAAGATTGTCCGATTCCTTCAGCAAGTCGTGGAGCAAAAAATACATTAGCTTTTTCCTGAACGTGGTTTAAATCCAATTTATTTTCAAACCATGTAGATTTTGAAATGTTAAATCGACGACACTGTTGGTCAGAAGGGACTTGTGGTGCAGGACTTCCAGGATCTACCGCAATATGAACGTGCATACTGTCGAACGAAGTGTTTTCAATAAGTTTCTCTATCGTACGCCACGGTATTTGGTTCTCTCGACGTAACCAAAAAAAACCATGGAGTCCTTCTTTCGGTGCAGCAGGTGCGGGTAGTGGTGGCTGATAATAGCGCACATAAAAACTGCCAAGGCCAAAACATGTAGCGATGGCGTGCGCAGCCGTTGAAAAACTCAAGATTTTACTGCCCTGGAAAGGTTCCCAAAAGCTCTCAAGACGAGATGGCCCATCCCAAAGTCCCCATTGATCCAACATCGGTACATAAGTAACGTTAGGGTGTCTCCGCCGAAAATAATCTCGAGATATTGGGCAAAAAGCTTGAAACATAATGATGGCGTCATAGTGGTCGACAGATTCCCATGGCACAACCGCCCCCCCACGCCAAGAGTCATCCCAAAAATTATCTACAACATGGCCATGGTCACGCAATATAGTTGCAAGAAATTTTGTCGAAATGGTCTTCATGTGGTAGGAATGATCTACATAAGCAATAGAGGCCATTAGTTTGCTCCACACTCAGATGCTGTTAGTGAAATATCCTCGAATTAATCTTTTCCATATGCTGTCGAAGCATTAAAATTACATTAACTCATGTATAACTCGCTAACTCGTTAATATTTTGCACATCCACGCAAAATATATTTACGGTATGCGGCTCTTGCAAAAGCATATAAACGAGGAGAAAAAAATAATGATTTTTTAACTGACTCTACAATACATTTTATGAACAAAGATGAATTCAAATTTAAAACATTATCAGAAGGATGTTGCAAACAACAAACAGAAGCCCAGGCAATAGCTTGCACAAATTCATATTTATCTGAATACTTGCATAATATTTCTCTTATAAAATCACTATGGTTAGTTATTTTATTACACTGATTATTTTGTACTTTATCTTTTTGAAAGAAAAAGCACCAATATAGTCCTTGGGCCTCACTTAATGTAACAAATTGAAACCGCTCTAAAACAGCACGGACACACTCTTCACTGTGTAGAGAAAAATTACTTGAAACGCCACCTAGCGAATAATTAATTGTAATTTTGTTTGAATAGTAAAAAGTAGACATGACTTCTAAACAGCGCATAATCCATTTAAAATCTGCTGCTATCTTATAAGAATTGTCATACGGACCAGTTAATTCGTAAATATTCCTTGTAGCGTATATTCCATTATGACAATTGTTAGCACACATAAAATAGGATCCAGGGTGTACAAGTGAAGGCGGCCATACAACAGAATTACCATTTTCGAAATGTACTAATGCTCCTGTAAATAACAAAGAATTATTATTCTTATCTTTTATGGCTTTAACAGCAACACTAGCTGCATCTATATTTAACCAGTCGTCAGAATTTAAAATGCAAATATACTGTCCTCTTGCCAACGGTACAGCTTTATTAATGGCATCATACAAGCCTTCATCCGGTTCAGATACAAAATAATCAATGCTATCTGCATTTTTAATAATTTCAATTGTTCCGTCTGTAGATGCGCCATCAATAACAATATGTTCAGTATTTTTGTACGATTGTTTACAAACACTTTCAATCGCACGAGACAACCATTTAGCATTGTTTCGGACAACTGTTATATACGAAACCAACGGTTCATGGAGTGTTCCAGACTTCACTACTCCACGAACTCGTTGTCCACCTTCAGCTATACGGTTTCGATTTTCAGGCAGTTTATCGCGCCATATTGGCCAACTACTGGTAATGTTTGCTACCTCCATAATTGAATGACAGTAATCTGGTCCCTGGCTACCATCAGATATTTGCCTAAGATTTGCTCTTTTCATATTTTTTTATTCCTTCTGATTTTTCATGAAGGATTTTGTTTCTAATTATCTTGAAATAGTTTCAAGCCGCCTCAAAAATTGCATCCGGACTTGATGTGCTCCCGTCTCCTGTGGAGTTGCCCCTGCTAAATCGGACACCCTGCGGCTGAACGAGCGAATGAATTATCTGGGCTACTTCATTTACAGCCCTTTATGGAGGTGCCTCTCGTTGTAGTCCTCAAGCCAGCTGGGAAGCTGGGTCAGAACCGTTGCCGTATAGGGACGGGCGTGGACATGCATATAATCCCGCTTGAAGGTGTTCACAAAGGCCTCTCCCATGCCGTTGCTCTCCAGGCTGCGCACCGGCGTGAACCGCGAGAGCAGGCCAAGCATGACGCAAACTCGATGGTCTGCTTGGCCATGTAAAAGGAGCCATTGTCCGAATGCCCATTAGTGCTGCTTTAGAGCCTATCCGTAAATAGTTGCCACTTTTCTCCAGCAAATGATTGCTGCGGCCAGGTGAAGCAAGGCCTCGTAGCTATCCGCTAACTTTTCGTATCGAACCAGCAGCTTCCTGAACCGATTGAACC
>Ga0209373_10000906_pt1 | contig 40079 bp, 42 predicted proteins | sample Higcelweek5metaG_FD_187173 | JGI IMG/M metagenome (GOLD analysis project Ga0209373, IMG submission 187173) | Freshwater pond sediment microbial communities from the University of Edinburgh, under environmental carbon perturbations - High... | ecosystem: Environmental > Aquatic > Freshwater >... | reverse complement strand
TTCGTGCGTAAACAACCCGAACCGCCCGCAAAACCAAACGCGGTCTGGATCAACCCACCGGCCAAACCGCTAATCAGCCAAGCCTAAACTGCTGAACCCGCTGTCTCATAATCGTTGACACGTTCCGTGGCGCTGGAGGCGATCCGGGGGGATCTGACGGTGTCGCAACTCGTGGCCAAGCACGGGGTGCACCAGACGCTGATCTGGACTTGCCCTGGAAAAGTGGAGCCTTCTGAGGCGGGTTTTGATTTTCGGGTGTCGGCATTCGATCTTTTCCGGCATGCAAGGACTGCACGGCCGGGGATACTCACGCCCAAGTAAAATCGCCGAGCAATTCCGCCATATCCGGCCAGCTGCAGTCAGCGCGGTACTCGGCCCGCCAATCAATATCGCCTCGGGAACCGACCGCGTAATCGTCCCTCAGCCAACTTGGCGTGAACGCGCCGAGCAGCAGTCGGCGTTTGCCCCCCCCGCGCCGTGACTCGACCGCCCGATGCCAGAGGTTGGCATGGATGAGAACGACGTCCCCGGCATTTGGATGGAGGAGAGCTTGGCCCGGAAGGTCTTCGCGGGAGTCGTCGGGTACGCAGCGCAAAAGGTCACGATGCGAACCCGGAAGAACGCAAAGCGCCCCCTCCTTTTCTCCGATGTCGTCCAGGTAGAGCAAAGAATGGATGGCGTGCGGTTGACAGAGGAACGGTGGAAGCGGGTCTGGAACGCAGCGCAGATGAATATGCCACCCCGTACCGTCTTCCGCGTCAGGAAAGGTGATACGAGCATCGGCATCGTCGATTTTGATTTGCGGGCCGAGCATGGCGCGGGCAATGGCGATGAGCTCTGGGTGCCGGTTGAATGGGAAGAAGCGTCGATCCTTGGTCAACAGCCAACGCAGATAAAGGGAGTCGCGATGGCCCTTGTACATCGGGTCGACGAGCGATGCTTCACGCGCGGCAACCTCGTCCAGTGCCGCGCGAAATCCGCTCAGCGTCGCAGGATCGAACAGCCCGGTGCGGACGATGAAGCCATCCTGGACAAAGCTGAGAGCTTCCGCTGCCGTGAGGACTGGCGCGACGGTCCGACAGGGATAACCGGCCTGAGCGTTATTGATACTGAAAACATTTGCAGGTTGATCGAGCGCAATCATATTAAAGTCCTCCTAAGGTCAGTCCAATACGTTGTCCGCTATCACTTATACTTGCTGCCCTTAACCGTGACCAGTTAAGGGCGAAAAGAAGCCCGCAGCATGTGCCGCGCCGGGCTGCTTGGGCCGGAACATCAACGATCATCCTTTGTGATCGTTAATATACCTTTGTCGCCTGAAAACCCGAAAAACCCGACTGGTGGCGGCCTGCGTTGAACACGAGTCGGTCCAGGCTCTGCCTGGAGTTTCTGAGGTCACTCCCCACATTGATGCAGCGTAACGGCTTGTTTTCCCATGATTCCCGATTTTCTGGATTTTCAAGTAAACTGGGTATATTATTCGATGGCCTAAGTCGATCTCGAATCCTGGTCACTGTAGCCGAATAACTTGGTCGAACGGTCGAGGTGTGGACCCGTATGCTCAGTGATGTCGGAGGGGGCGTTGCGAAAGGCTTCCCAATCCCGATCATTTCTCGGCGCAACGAAGAATCGATTGTGGCGGACGTCAGGCTTTCACGATTCGATCAGTGAAACCGTCAACCCCTCGCATGGCGTTGCGGGTATCCACAACGACGGAACAGTGGGCTGCCAGCTCCGCATAGTTAACGTCGTCATGATCCGTCACGATCACGGCAGCGTCGAAGGACGCCAACACCTCCGGCGTCCAGGCGATCGAGCGGCGCCCCGCCAGGGCAGAATGCTCGCGCGTAACCGGAAGCACCGGAATGCAGGGGTCATAGTACTCGACGACGGCATTGCGCCCAAGAAGCATGTCCATCAACCGAAGGCCAGGAGATTCCCGACTGTCGTCGACGTTCTTCTTGTACGCCATGCCGATCAACAGGACACGCGATCGGCTGAGGCCGCGCCCTTGGCGGAGGTCGAGCGCCAAAGCGAGGCGGTCGACCACGTAGCGTGGCATCATCGTATTAATTTCTCCGGCCAGTTCGATGAAACGGGTGGACATCCCGTATTCGCGGGCCTTCCATGTCAGGTAGAATGGGTCGATGGGAATACAGTGACCACCCAGGCCCGGTCCGGGATAGAAGGGCATGAAGCCGAACGGCTTGGTTTTGGCGGCTTCGATAACCTCCCAGATGTCGACGCCCATGGCGTCGTAGACAATCTTCAGTTCATTGATCAGCGCAATGTTGACCGAACGAAAAATGTTCTCGGTCAGCTTGGTGGCTTCGGCGGTTCGTGTGCTTGATACCGAAACGATCTGTGGGGCAACCTGCTCATAAAGAGCCACCGCCAGGGCCTGCGCCGCATGGCCGTCGCCCCCGACGACTTTGGGGATGCGAGCGGTTGTGAACTGAATGTTGCCGGGGTCTTCACGCTCGGGAGAGTAGGCCAGGAAGAAATCCCGGCCACTGACGAGACCGGACGCTTCCAAGATCGGCCGCACCACTTCGTCCGTCGTCCCGGGATAGGTGGTCGATTCGAGGACGATCAGTTGTCCCGGCCGGAGATGGGCGCCGATGAGGAGCGCCGTATCGACCACGAAGCTGAGGTCGGGTTCGCGCTGAGGGGACAATGGCGTTGGAACACAGATGATAACGGCGTCGCATGCCGCGAGCTTTGCCGGATCGGTGGTTGCTTCGAAGCGCTCCGTCGCCACAATTGCGGCGATTTGGTCGTCTGTGATCTGCCGGATATAGGAACGTCCAGCATTGAGAGCCTCCACTTTTGCGAGATCGATGTCAAACCCGGTCGTCCTGAATCCGTTGCCGACTACCGCTACGACGAGCGGAAGGCCGACATAACCCAGCCCGACCACCGCTATCCGAGCAGTTCGTTCGCGGTAGGTGGTCTCAAGATCGGCCACATTGAGATCGGTCATGTTGACGACGGTCATACTACACCTCAGGGTCTGTTTGAAAACGCCATCACGGCACAAAATCTAGCGGTCGGGAAATGAAATTTCTAACCAGATTTAGCATTAGGGGCGTGTTTTTAAACAGACTCTTACCACTAGAAGGGGTTTACAGAAAAGGCTCTTATGGTGTTCAGAACGCCCCGGATGCAGCGGTCGAAGGTGTCGCATTCTAGCTCGAATAATTCGCACTAACTGTCGGATGTTGCGTAATCCGTTGAGCCGTTGTAAAACATGGTGCCTTTCAGGCAGGTGCCCTCTAATCGATGCGCATCAGTATCGTTCGCTAGTACATTGATTTTCAACGAGAGAATATTAAATTCTGGTTTCCTTCCCTCCAGCAGATTACCTAACCGTTCCATTTTCAGCCCCGATCCACCTCCTGCTCCACACCAGCTGTGCCGAGGTGCCGTCGTCGGCCGGGAACAGCGCGGCGGTGAAGGGGGCTGGCAGGGCCGGATCGTCGAGGCGAAGGCGCCAATACGGTTTGGGGTTGCCGCTGGCGGTGCGGGCTTCCCAGGCGTCGCCGACGTGGGAATTGCCGGCCAGCACCCGGAAAGCCGGGGCGTTGTCGCTGTCACAGTTGTCGTTGGGGACGAGGCGCAGCCTAGTGTTGAAGGTCATGGTGCGGATAGAACCGGTCCAGCCGCCGTCTTTGGCCGGGGTGAAGACGCCGATGACACTCATGGCTGGGTCTCCTGAAACGGTGGCGATGGTGAAATCGGGGATGGGTCATCCGTGGGTTTCTTCTTTTGCCGGCCGCGGCGCTTTGCCGTCGGCGGCTCGCCGACAGGCGGCGGAACGTCGGACTTGCGAGCCTTGGCGAAGGCGCGGTCGCCATCGAGGAACGACGCCAGCATGTAGGGGATGAGGTCAGCGACGGTTTCGCCGTCGCCGTACTCGGCCCGGTACAGCGCGGCGTAGTCGCGCAGCGCCCGGTGCAGATCGGGGTTCAACGTCACCGTGACCTTGACCGGGGTGCGGTCGGGCAGTTTGGCCAGTTTCAGCATGGGATCAGCCTCCGCGGTAGGGTTTGAGGATCAGGTCCTTGTGCACGATCACCCGCAACGGCCAGCCGGGGCGGATGGTGATGGTCGGCTGGATATCGAGGTTTTTCTGGGTGATGCGCTGGCCGGCCTGATTGACGTTCTGCTGGGTCGATTGCCGGATGGCGCGCACCAGATCGCTCTCGCCGGGGCCAAGGCTCAACTCAGTCCCCACCCCGAGCAGGGTCGCCAGCGCCACCCCCTTGATCAGCCGCCAGGTGTGGAAATCCACCTCGTCCTCCAACCCGGCATAGCCGGCGGCATCGGTGGCGGGGAGATTGTCGATCTCGATTGAGCTGCCATCGGGGAAAACGATGCGCCGCCACACCAGCAGCGCCCGGCTCTGGCCGAAGGCGACGACGCTGTCGTAGGCGCCGATCAGCCGCGCGCCTTGCGGGATCAGCAGGATGCGCCCGGTCACCGTGTCGTAGACGTTCTCGGTCACCTGGGCGGCTGCCAGCCCCGGCAGATCGGAATTGATGCCGGTGATCAGGCTGGCGGCGATCACGCTGCCGGCCATTACCTGATAGGGCGATAGGGGCGTCTGCAAGGCGTGCGGGTTGTAGATGCCGGAGCGGTCGCGCTGGGCGGCGAAATCGAGCTTGCGCTGCTGATTGTTGGGATCGTGCTCGGGGTCGAGCGCCAGCCGGCTGCCATCGGCGGGTGGTACCACAGTTTCCCCCACCCCGCCCTGCCCCGCCATCCCTTCGCCGGGCGGACGGGCGGCGATCGGAAAGAACACCGCGGATTCCCGCGCATGCAGCGCCTGGGCGGCCAACCGTTGACGCTCGGCCTCCGCCGCCTGATCGCCCGGATTGGGGTTGGGGCCGAGCCCGTGTTCACGCTGCTGGGCCAGGATCGGGCGGCCGAGATCGCCCGGCAACGGCAGCCCCAGCACCGGGGTGTCGGGCTTGATCCGGCTGTAGTCGTTCGGCAGCGCCGCCAACCCGTCGGGCGCGCCTTTACGGCCGCCCTCATAGAGTTCCGGTCCCGGCGAGACCCCGCGGAAATTCGGCCCCTGCAGCGCCGACATCACCACCACCAGAATGGCAGCGGAACCGAATGCGGCGGCGCCGATCACCAGCCTACGACGAAACCGGCGGATGCGACGGGGGGATGCCCGCAGTTCCAGCCCTTCCGGGTCGGCCTTCGACGCGGCGGTCACGGCTTTTTCTCCCGATGCGTCACCCGCACATCATTGCGGGCGATCCGCACCACCTGCTGCGGCGTGGCGCCGAGACGCAACTCGGCGGCGGCGAACAGCCGGTCCACCACATAGTAATTCTTGCTCATCCGGTAGTTGACCAGTTGGGCGTCGCCGGCCGGTCCCAGTACGAACAGCGGCGGCGCTTCGCCCTGGTCGATGCGGCGGGGAAATTCGATGTAGACCTTGCGGCCGTCGTCGAACACCCGCAAAGGCCGCCACGGCGGACTGTCACCGGAGATGTCGTAGCGGAAGCGCAAATCTTCGAGGTTCACCCCGGATGTCACCGGTAAAGCCGCCTCGGCCTCGGCGTTCTGGCGGCGCAGCGCCACCAGCCCATCGGCGGGGTAGGTCCAGGAGATCGCCGCCATCGCGGTCTTTTCGGTGCTTTCGAGGCGCAGATGATAGGTGCGGCGGTCGGTGGTGACGATCAGATTGGTCTGCAATCCGGCGGCGAACGGCTTGACGAGAATATGGACCCGCTTCTCCGAGCCCGCGCCGCTGGTGGTGTCGCCGATCACCCAGCGCACGGTATCGCCGGCCGACACCGCGGTCAGGGTCTCGCCCGGCTGCAGCGCGATGTCGCTGACCTGTTCGGGCGCGGCATAAAGCCGGTACAGCGCGCCCTCGACGAAGGGATAGACCTGCAGCGCGTTGATATAGCCGCGGCGGGTCGGTTCCTGGGTCGCCGAGCGATTGGCGTCTTCGACCCGCCGGGTCGGCGGGCTGGAGTCGGATGCCGCAGCGCCAGGAACCCGCAGCAACTGGCCCGGCAGCGGCAACGGCTTGGGGACTTCGACAATGCGTACCGGCCGTGGCGGTTCGGGTATCCTGGCGGCGGGACGGAAGTCGTCGTCATAGGCGATGGTGGGCACGCCGTCGGAAGCGCAGGCGGCCAAAGCCAACGCCGAAACGGTAATGCCAAGAACGGGAAACAGCTTCACGGGGTCCTCCTTTCCGTGGGGGGTAATGCGATAGCGCCCGGCGGGTCCAACTCGCGCGACCAGTCGATGGCGGTAACCAACAGCCCCAGCGGATTGCGGCGCAGCGCCTCTTCGCTGTGCGGTGGACGCAAGATGACCGTCAGCATCGCGGTCCAGCGGGTGATGCCGGCGGGACTGCCGCGCTCGAACGCCTGCTCGTTCCACTTGACCTGGAACGAGCTGTCGGAGGCCCGCACCACGCTGGCGATCTGCACCATGACGCTGCGCACCCCGATCTGGCCGAACGGGTCGGCGGAACGGGCGTAGTCGTCGAGGAACTTGGCGGCGCGGTCGGTGGCGAAGTTGTAGGCCGCCAGCCAGTCGCGCCGCACCAGTACCGGGTCGGTCGAGAGGCCGCGGACATGGGCGATGAACTGACCGAGATGCCAGGCGATCTGGGCATCGGTCGGCTGGTAATCCTGAATCGCCGGGGCGATGGCGCGGGTTTCACCGAAGCGATCCACTTCGACCACGAACGGCGTCACCCGGCTTTGCCCGGCCTGCCACACCAGCGCCGCGGACAGACCAGTAGCAAGGGTGAGGCAGCCGAAGGCCATCAGCCGCCAGTTGCGGGCCTGAACCCGGGCCGCACCGATGCGCTCATCCCACAGCTGGGCGGCTTTCTGATAAGGCGTTATCGCTTCCGGCGTGGCGCCGTAACGCTGGATTTGGCGTTTGAACATCATGTGTCAGTCGTCCTTCTGATGGAGGGAGGGATTGGCCGCCGAACCGGGACGGTCGCCGTCCTTGACCGCCTGGACCACGGCGTGACGGTGCATGCGGGCGGTCTGTTCGGCGCGCAGCCGGCGCGCCCAGTCGGGGGTCGTCGAGGAAGCGGGAGATATGGACGAACCCTCGGCCAACGCCGCAGTCGGTTGACCACCGGATGCGGTCCAGCCAGCGCGCTGGCCAGCAGCAGCCGATTGGCGGGCGGTGTCGGCAACCCGGCTTCCGAGATTGCGGGCGCCTTGAACCGCGGCACCACCGGCAGCGCGGGCGACGCCACCAACACCGGCCGCGGCTCCCGCTGCACCACTCATTCCCGATGTCGCCTGCCCGATCTGGAACGCGGTCGATGCAGCCCCGGACATCGAGGCACCGGCACGCAACGCCGCCAAGCCACCGGCTCCGGCCATCCGGCCCGCCGCCAGCGCGGCCCCGCCGGTCACCAGGGTGGCGGCGGCAGCCCCGCCGACGGCGCCGAGGGCGGCGCCCGCCCCCAACTGCGGCGCGCCCGACACCAGCCCGGCGGCGATGCCGGGACCGAAGATGCCGAGCCCCAACAGGGCAAGCGAGGCCAGCACCAACGACATCGCGGCATTGATGTCCGGATCAGCACCTTTGAGCGCAGCGACGAATTCGCCGAAAAAGCGGGAGCCGATGCCGACGATCACCGCCAGCATCATCACTTTGACGCCGGACGCGATCACGTTGCCGAGCACCCGCTCGGCCAGAAACGCCGACTTATTCCACAGCGCGAACGGGATGAGCACGAAGCCGGCGAGCGTGGTGAGCTTGAACTCCAAAATGGTGATGAACAGTTGCACCGCCAGAATGAAGAAGGCGGCGATCACCAGGAACCACGCCACCAGCAGCACGAAGACGGTCAGCGCGTTGCCGAAGATCTCCGGGAAACCCACCAGTTTGCCGACTTCCACCAGCAGGGGGTGGGCGGCGGAAAAGCCGATGCCGGCCAGCTTGCCGGGGCGCAGCAGGTCGGAAACCGCAATACCGTTCCCGGCGACCTGCAGCCCCAACCCGGCGAACGATTTGAACACCACGTCGGCGAGGTCGTGGAAATTGTTGAGGATCAGCGCGAAGACGCCGACGTACAGCACCTTGCGCACCAGCCGGCCCAACGGGTCGTGCTCGCCGTCGAAGGCCCAGAACAGCCCGGCCAGGGTAAGATCGATGCCGATCAGCACGGTGGTCAAAAAGGCGACGTCGCCGGCCAGCAGCCCGAAGCCGCTGTCGATCACTTGCGAAAACGTGTCGAGAAATCGGTCAATGACGCCCAAATCATTCATGGCCGTGCCACCCCTCCCCGATCATTGGCCGCTATAGGCGGCGCCGGAGCCGAGGAAACGCTGGGTCGCCGCCCGCGCCGCCTCCTCGCTCTGGGCCTTGCGGGCGCGGTCTTCCGACTGCGACCGGAACTCCGCCGCCATCAGGGTCTGGATCTGCATTTGCTGCTTGGTGGAAAGCGCCAGCAACTGATTGGCGGCCTGCTGCGCCTGCAACGCCCCCACGGCGCCCTGGCTGCGGTTGACCAGCTCGGCCAGCAGCGGCTGGTCGTTGCGGACATTGGCGACGATCTGCGACTGCACCTGCATGGTGTTGCGGAAGGCGCTCATCGCGTCCTGCCAGCGCGCCCGCGCAGCAGTCGCCAAGTCACCGGTGGCGGTGGTGGCGCCATAACTGGTCGGGTATTGCGCCGACCATTGCTGGTCGAGCCGGCCAAGGTCGAAACTGAGCCCGCCGGCCTGATTGATGAGATCGCCGATCTTGCTCAGCGAGCCGGTCATGTCCGACAGCGACGAGTAGTCCAGCCGCTGCAGGTTTCGGCCCATGTTCTCCAGCATGGCGGCCTCGTTCTGCAGCGAGCGGATCTGGTTGTTGATCTGCTCCAGCGCCCGGGCCGCCTGCACCACGTTCTCGGCATAGTTCGACGGGTCGAACACCGTCAGCGCCGATGCCGGTGTGGCCGACATCAGGAAAGCCAGCGCACCAATTATTAAGCGCTTCGCGGCGGGCTCCCGCCCGCACCCGGCCGGGAGCACAGCTCCCGGACCCTCAGCTATTTTATTAACGGTGGGTCCGGGAGGCTCCGCCTCCCGGCTGGGGTGCGGGGCAAGCGCCCCGCTCTTGTTCCGGATCATGGATTTACCTCCTTGTTAAAGTCGGAAAGCATCTCGGCGGCCCAGTCGAGGCCGCGGGCACGCAGGAAAGCAGCGGCGAAATCAGACGCCCCCCCGTGGTCGGCCAGCACCGCGTCGATCAGGGATTGGCTGGCCGGGTCGGAGGCGGCGCACAGCGCCAGCGCCACAGGACCGAGCCCCAGCTCGAACAGCCGGTTGCCGCGGCGCGATTGCAGGTAATACTGCCGCTTCGGTGTCGCCTCGGCGATCAGCCCGACCTGACGGTCGTTGAGCCCGAAGCGCCGGTAGGCCTCGCGCGCCTGCGGTTCCACCGCGCGGTCGTTGGGCAGGAATATGCGCTGCGGGCAGCTTTCGATGATGGCGGGGGCGATGGAACTGGCCGCGACGTCGGCCAGCGATTGGGTGGCGAACACCACCGCGACGTTCTTTTTGCGCAGTACCTTGAGCCACTCGCGGATGCGGGCGGCAAACAGCGGGTGGTCGAGGAAGACCCAGGCCTCGTCGAGGATCAACAGGGTCGGGCTGCCGTCGAACCGCTCCTCCAGCCGGTGAAAGAGATATGTCAGCACCGGCATTACCGCGCCGGCGGTGTGCATCAGCTCCTCGGTCTCGAAACACAGCACATCGGCCAACGTCAGCCGGTCCTCGGCGGCGTCGAGCAGGAAGCCGTAGGGACCATCCAGGGTATAGGGGGCCAGCGCCGCCTTCAGCGGGTTGGATTGCAGCAGCACCGTCAATCCGGTGAGGGTGCGCTCGTCGGCCGGAGCGGTGGCCAGACTGCCGAGCGCCGACCACACCGCCGATTTGACCTCGGGGGTGATCACCACCTTCTCATGCGCCAGCAACCCGACCACCCAGTCGGCGGCCCAGGCGCGCTCCGGTTCCTCGTCGATCCGGCGCAGCGGCTGGAAGGCCAACCCGCCGCCCGAACCCAGGATCTGGTGCGCGCCGCCCATCGCCAGCACCGCGGCGCGGGCCGAATTGCCCTTGTCGAACACGAATACCCGCGCTTGCCCATAACGGCGGAACTGCAATGCCAGCAGCGCCAGCAGCACCGATTTGCCGGCCCCGGTCGGCCCGACGATCAGCAGATGCCCGACGTCGCCGACATGGGTCGAGAGCCGGAACGGGGTGGCGCCGCCGGTCTCGGCGATCAGCAGCGGCGGCCCGTGGAGATGGTCGTTGCGCTCCGGTCCTGCCCACAGCGCCGACAGCGGCATCAGATGGGCCAGATTCAGGGTGTGGACCAACGGCTGGCGGACGTTGGCGTAGACATGACCGGGCAACGAACCGAGCCACGCTTCGACCGCGTTGACGGTTTCGCGGATGGTGGTGAAACCCAAGCCGTTGACGATGCGCTCGGCCGCCCGCACCTTGTCGTCGGCGGCTTGGCGGTCCTCGTCGCTCACCGTGATGGTAATGGTGAGGTAGCCGAAGCCGATGTCATCGCTGCCCAACGCCTGAAGTGCGAGATCGGCATCCGCCGCCTTGTTATCGGCGTCAGAGTCCACCAGCGGGCTGGGCTCGGATGTCAGCACCTCGCGCAACAGCGCCAGGATCGACTTGCGCTTGGCGAACCAGTGCCGGCGCAGCCGGGTCAGCACGGTATTGGCCTGAGCCTTGTCGAGCGGGATGAAGCGGGTCACCCAGCGGTAGGAAAAGTCGAGGTGGTTGAGGGCATCGAGGATGCCGGGACGACTCAGGCCGGGGAATCCCAGCACCGTGAGGGTGCGCAGATGGGTGTCGCCCAGCAGCGGCGCCATGCCGCCGGTCAACTCGGTATCCACCAACAGCCCGTCGAGGGCGAAGGGGATTTCCGGCACCGCGACAGGGTGGCGCTTGGGTGAGATGGTGGCGTGCAGGAAGGTCAGGGTCTCGGCATTATCGAGCGCCCGCATCTCGGGCAGCACGCCGGCCAGCAGCTCCGCCACCCGTTCGGAATCCTCCCGGAAGCGCATCAGTTCCCGCCGCCAGTCGCGGGCGCCCTCCCCGTCCCGTTCCTCCTCCCCTTCCCGGCTCGCCCAATCTGGGCCGGAATGGTCATGACCGGGTTCGAGCCACGCCCGCTCGGCCATTGCCTGGGCATCCGCTGGCGGCAGGAAGAACAGGGTGAGGTGATAGCGGCTCTCGAAATGGCCGGTCTTGTGCTCGAAGGCGGCGCGGCGTTCTTCATCCACCAGCCAGGACGCAGCATCGGGGAAGGTCGAACGCGGGTAGTCTCTGGTCTCGATGCGCTCGGCGTCGAAGAACAGCGCCCACCCCGACCCCAGCCGCTTGAGGGCATTGTTGACCCGGGCGCACACCGCGATCAGTTCGGCCTCCCCGGCGCTGTCGAGGTCGGGACCGCGGAAGCGGAATGTGCGCTGGAAGCCGCCATCCTTGTTCAGCACCACCCCGTGACCGACCAGGGCCGCCCAGGGCAGCAGGTCGGCCAGCCGGTCGGGCTTGCCGCGGTATTCTGCCAGATTCAGCATGACCACCAGCCTTTCTGGCGCAGGTGGCGGGCGAACACGGCGGCAAAGTCGGGATCGCGCTTGGCGGCAAACACTGCCAAGGTATGCCCGGCCAGCCACAGCGCCAGCCCGGGGAGCCACTGCTGCAGGCCCAATCCGATGGCGGCCGCCACCGTGCCGTTGACGATGGCGACGGTGCGCGGCGCGCCACCCAGCAGGATCGGCTCGGTCAGCGAGCGGTACAGCGGGGCCTCGAAGCCGGCGATATGCGGTTCGGCGCTCATCCGACCAGCGCCCCGCCGCCGAACGAGAAGAACGACAGGAAGAAGCTCGACGCGGCGAAGGCGATGGAGAGACCGAAGACGATCTGGATCAGCCGGCGGAAACCGCCGGAGGTCTCGCCGAACGCCAGGGTCAGGCCGGTGGAGATGATGATGATCACCGCGACGATTTTGGCCACCGGGCCTTGCACGGAATCGAGGATTTTTTGCAGCGGCGCTTCCCACGGCATGCCGGAACCGGCGGCGTGGGCGGCGGTGGCCAGCGAGACCGTCAACAGCAGGGTGGTTGTGGAAGCCAGCAGGCGATGTGAAAGTTTCGGCATGGTCGAACCTCCTTTCGATGTCACGAGGGGGGAAAATCGGCGGGGCTGAGCGGCGCGATGAGGTAATCGCCGTCGCCGTCCAGCCCGCCGACGCGGGCGATGGTGTCGATCCGCCGCGCGGCGCCCCGGCCGTGGATGAAGACGATCAATTCGACCGCTTCGGCGATCAGCCGGCGGGGAGCGACCGCGATCCCTTCCAGCACCAGCTGTTCGAGCCGGTAGAGCGCGGCCGGCGCCGAGTTGGCGTGCAGGGTGGCGATGCCGCCGGGATGTCCGGTGTTCCACGCCTTCAAAAGATCAAGGGCTTCGCCGCCGCGCACCTCGCCGACGACGATGCGGTCGGGGCGCAGCCGCAAGGTGCTGCGCACCAGATCGGCGAGGCTGACCGCACCGGCGCGGGTGCGCAGGTTGACGCAATCCGGGGCGGCGCATTGCAGTTCACGAGTGTCCTCGATCAGGATCACCCGTTCATCCAGGCCGACCATTTCGGCGAGCAGCGCGTTGGCCAGCGTGGTTTTGCCCGAGGACGTCCCGCCGGCCACCAGGATATTGCAGCGCTGGCGCACCGCCTGAGCCAGCGCCTCGGCCTGCCACGGCGCCATGACGCCCGACGCGACATAGTCGGCCAGGGTGTGGATCCTGGCGGCCGGCTTGCGGATGGCGAAGCACGGGCCGGGCGCCACCGGCGGCAAAATCCCCTCGAAGCGCTCTCCTGTCGGCAGTTCGGCGCTGACGATCGGCCGGTCGGCGTGGACCTCGTTGCCGACATGGGCCGCCACCAGCCGGATGATCCGTTCGGTTTCCGACGCCGCCAGTTTGCGGCCGGTATCCACCCTGCCTTGTCCCAGCCGGTCGAGCCGCAAGGCGCCGTCCGGGTTGACCATCACCTCGACGACGTCGGGATCGGTGAGTGCGGCGGCGATGTCCGGCCCCATGGCGGTGCGCAGCATGGAACGGCGACGTTCGGCGGATTCGGTGTTGCCGGTCATGTCGGCTCTCCTTCTTCCCCGCGTGGGAACAGGCGGTTGCGCCCGGCCATCTGTCGACCGACCTGCTCGACGAATTTCTGAAAGCGCTCCTGCCCCACCGCGCGGGCGGCCTTGTCGGCTTCGGGCAAGGGGGCGGTGACGGTGAGCTGGTAGCGGACGAACAGGCCGAGGCTTTCCAGCAGCACCTCGACGTCGCGTTCGATCCGCGCCAACTGCCGGGCGTGGCGGTCGAGGCGGATACGCAGCGCCTCGTCGAGATCGGGGCTACCGCGGCGGGTGAGATACTGGCGCAGCGCATCGGCGACGATGGCCGATTTGGAACTGCCCGGTCGGGCCGCCAGCGCGTTCAACTGCGCGGTCAGTTCGTCGTCGAGATAGAGGTGATGGCGGGGTTTCATCGCGGCCTCTCTCAAAAGCTCGGCAGGAGATCGTCGTCGGCGCCTTCGTTGAGGGCGTGGGCGCGGGCGACGGTGGAAAGCCGATCCATCGCCCGCTTGTCGGCGGCGACATCGCCGTCGTCCTCAGCCAAGCCGAACAGGTCTTCGGTGTCGGGAGCGACCGGCTTCACCACCGCCTCCTCAGGGAACCCGGGATGGCGCTGGTGCTGGACCCCGCCTTCTTCGGCGTCATCGAACCCGGCGCCATCTTCGTCACCGGCCAGCCGCGGATCGACGCCGCGGATGTGACCGCTCCAGCCGTCCGGGCGCGGGGCGGGTTTGTCGGGATAGCCGTCGGCCGACAGCGCCGGCGGCGCCAGCACCCGGTCGGCGAAATTCTCGTCCTCGAAATAGCGCAGCTTCTCAGCCCGGATCGGCGCCAGTCCCGAGACCAGCACCAACTCGTCGCTCGGCGGCAGTTGCATCACCTCGCCGGGGGTCAGCAGCGGCCGGGCGGTCTCCTGGCGGCTGACCATGACGTGCGACAGCCAGGGGGCCAGCCGGTGGCCGGCGTAGTTGCGCTGGGCGCGCAGTTCGGTGGCGGTTCCCAAGGCATCGGAGATCCGCTTGGCCGTACGTTCGTCGTTGGAGGCGAAGGCGATGCGCACATGGCAGTTGTCGAGGATGGCGTTGTTTTCGCCGTACGCCTTGGAGATCTGGTTGAGCGACTGGGCGATCAGATAGGCGCGGATGCCGTAGCCGGCCATGAAGGCCAGCGCGGTTTCGAAGAAGTCCAGCCGGCCCAGCGCCGGGAATTCGTCCAGCATCATCAGCAACTGATGCCGGCGCCGCTTGCCGGGATCGCCCTCCAGCCGCTCGGTGAGCCTGCGGCCGATCTGATTGAGCACCAGCCGCACCAGCGGCTTGGTGCGCGAGATGTCCGACGGCGGGATCACCAGATACAGCGACACCGGCCGTTCCGCATCGACCAGATCGGCAATCCGCCAGTCGCAGGCCGACGTGGTTTCCGCCACCGTCGGATCGCGATAGAGCCCCAAAAACGACATCGCGGTGGACAGCACGCCCGAGCGTTCGTTCTCCGACTTGTTCAGCACCTCGCGGGCGGCCGAGGCAACGACGGGGTGGACCTGGGGATGGTCGGGCGTGCCCAAATGGTTGGTCGCCATCATCCGCCGCAGGGTGTGGGCAAACGAGCGCCGCGGGTCGGACAGGAACGCCGCCACCCTTGCCAGGGTCTTCTCCTCCTCGGCGTAAAGCACGTGCAGGATGGCGCCGACCAGCAGGGAATGGCTGGTCTTTTCCCAATGATTGCGCCGTTCCAGCGCCCCTTCGGGATCGACCAGGATGTCGGCGATGTTCTGGACGTCGCGGACCTCGTCGGGGCCTTTGCGCACCTCCAACAGCGGGTTGTAGCGGGCCGACAGCCGGTCGGTGGGGTTGAACAGCAGGCAGTGGGAGAACCGGCCGCGCCAGCCGGAGGTGAGCTGCCAGTTCTCGCCCTTGATGTCGTGGATCACCGCCGAACCGGTCCAGCTCAGCAAGGTCGGCACCACCAGCCCGACGCCCTTCCCCGAGCGGGTCGGCGCGAACGCCATCACGTGCTCGGGGCCGTCGTGGCGCAGATAGCGCCCTTTGAGGCGCCCAAGAAACACGCCGGCCGTCCGGAACAAGCCCGCCTTGGTGATTTCCCGCGTCGTCGCCCAGCGCGACGAGCCGTAGGTGGTGACCAGCCGCGACTGGCGCGCCCGCCACAGCGAGCCGATGATCGCGGAACCGCACGCCACGAAGCCGCTGGCGCCGGCCAGCATGCCCGCCTTGTCGAAGACCTCCGGCGCGTACGCATCGTACGCGTACCACCATGGGAACAATTGCCACGGCCGGTAGACCGGCACCCCATCGACGACGAACCAGGGATTGCCCAGCTGTGCTTGATAGCCCAGCATGGAGGCCGCCCATTGCGTCGCCGCCCACACGCCGGCGATGACGATGGCGAAAACGATGGCGATCTGGCCGATCAGCAGCTTGGTTGGGGTCATGCATCTTGTCCCGCAATCCGCGCAGCCCACCGCCGCGCAACACGGGATCAAGGATCAGCCCAAAGGCCGGAATCAAAAATAACGTTTATTTACGACCACTTACGCCCAACGCTCTCCGGGCCGCTTGCATAACGGGCAAGCCGATTATATATTCCGATTGTTCGGAAAATTTATGGAGGCGTCGATGCTGCCCGTAATCGACCTGTTGACCCCCACGGAAGCGGCACTGGTCGCCGACGTCAGCGTCCGCGACATCAATCGGGCGATCGACGAGAAGATCCTGCCCGAGCGGCTCTACACGCTGGCGAACGGAAGGCGGCTGGATGCCACCGCCTGTCCGCTGGTCGGGTTCTATTTCCATGCCGCCAAGGCGCTCACCGCCGAGGAACGCGGCTTGGTGATCCGGCTGGTGTCGGAGCGTCTCGCGCCCGAATCGACGGACTGGACCGTGCGGGACGGCTTCCTCACTGTGAACCTGGAGGAATTCGTCGCCGGAGCGCGCAAGCGGCGTGCCCGCCTGACCGAAGCCCGCGAAATGGTGGTCGAGGACCCGGACATCCTGGGTGGGACACCGGTCATCTGCGGCACCCGTATCCCCGTCTACGATGTGGCGGCCTCGGTGGCGGCCAAGCTGCCGCGCGACCGGGTGCACGCGGCCTATCCCGGTCTCGACGACCGGACGATCGACCTCGCCGCCCTTTACGCTGCGGCAATTCCACCGCGCGGCCGCCCCCGGCGGACGCACCTGCCGACAGCGCCGACCCAGGTCGCCACCACCACCCGAGTGGCAAGGCGCCGGCCGGCATGAAATTGCTGATCGACGAATGCTTGAGCGAGGAACTGGCCAAACTTGCCCGCGATCGTGGTCACCCGGAAAGTTCCCACATTCGCTGGATCGGCAAGGGCGGTGCCAAGGACTGGGAATTGCTGCCGGTCATTCTCGACGGCGACTGGACCTTCGTGACCAAGAATTCGTGGGATTTCCGCGGTCCGCCGCAAGTCCCCGGAACCGCCGGCCAGTACGCCGGCACAGAACTGCACGCCGGACTGGTCTGCCTCAACGGCCCGGTCGGCATGGATCTCGACCTGCAGCTGGAGTTGTTCGCAACGGCTTTGGACGCGTTGGCCGACGATGACGATCTCGTCAACCAAGCGATCGAAGTGACGCTGGAAAATTTCGAGGACAACGCGTTCACCATCACCCGCTACACGCTGCCACCGGGGTGACACCTGCACTTTCGATAGCCCGCCTCAACCGCCAGCCCCCCAGAAGGCGGAAATCCAAAATAAGTTTTATTTACGATGACCCATGATGAAGTATACAGGGTCGAGAGAAGATTACTTATCTCACGGATTATTCTGTCGATAGCTGCGTCACCGGTTCGATGTCACGGAATTAGCCGTTTTCATTGGTGTCCCAGAGTCGCCTGATTGGGCCGACTTGGGCCGGAAGCGCTCTGTCCGCTCTTGGTGCCCATCGATCGAAAGCAGTTCCGGCTTTCCAAGCTCTGCGTGAGTGGCAGATCTATTTGCCACTCACGCAGAGCTACCGCCTATTGTCGCATAAGGGAGGGTCCAACGTAAGCACGTCCGGGGTGGACGGATCCGCCATCCTGAGCAGCCCGTAGCCTATTCCCGCCAAACCGGTCATCAGGCCTGGCCTAAACGTGTGGGGAGTGTTGGACGAAAATCGTTGCCAGGCCATGGAGTCTACTTGAGGTCTCCCGCCCATGTTCACCGCGCCAGCGGTAATGGCAATGTCCATGAGTCCCATGCTTCCGTGGCAAAGTCCAAGCTCAAGCATCTCGTCCAATCGGACGAGTTCGGTGGCGACGAGAGCCTTGCGTGCCCCATCGACCAAAACCTCGGAGTTGATCGCTCGAGCTGCCGCAATACGGCAGAGGGCAATCCCGGGAGCGCCGTGACACCATGTTGCCTGATCACGATGTGCATCGTCCTCGGGATCAATCCAGCGGTCACTGGATGTGATATCGAGATCGATCGATGCGACCGCGTCGACAACCTCTCGAGGCATTAACTCCGGCAGAGTCGAAGAAAGGCGCGCCGAGGCGAGCAGAACACCGCTCCAGCCATGCGCTGCGCCACGCGAGAACGGGAGTCCCGAACCGACCCGTGGATCCTCGCAATGCTCGATAGCATGACGGAGATGCCTTGCCGTAGCTTCGATAAGACGCTCGCTCGCGGAAGACCTGCGGACTGAGTGCAGCGACAGTCCAGCCAATACGAGACCGGCCGCACCCGAAACCAGATCGGCGGTGACCCGGGCATGATCCAAGCGCAGCGTGATCTTCTCCGCTGCCTGCTCGGCCTGTTCGACAAGCTTGTCGTCGCCCAGCAGGCAGGCGAGATGCGGTAGTGCATATACCACACCTCCCAGCCCATCGAAGACCCCGATCCCTACTTGGTCCAATGTTCGGCTTCGGGTTTCGCGAAGCGCCTTGTCGGCCAGCGTCGCAAAGCGACTTTCCCCTGTTACTGCGTGCAGTCGGCCCAGAAAGAGGGCGATGCCGAGCAGTCCGTCGTAGAGACTTCCTTCGACTGGCTCGATGGCCTTGCGTGCTCCGTCGTTCCCTGGAGTGAGGTGGAGCCAGCTCGTCGCATCGGAAGTCATGATCGCCTCCGAAAGCAGTCTTTCACCGATCAGCCTAGCTTCATCCACCGCGCTCGAGCGCTGCACGACGTCGGTGACGGTGCTAGGCTGGATGCCGAATGTTGCACGGATGAGACCGAGCTGACGTTCAAGATCGTTTTCACCCATGCCCTTCAGCCGCTCAGCAGCGGCGTTCCTGCCGGAGCGCGCGAATCTAAAGCCAGCTCGGCCGAAGCCGATAGCAGAGCTGGCTCCCCGAACGCTGAAGTAGGGTATGTCTGCGGCGCGTAGTTGTCGCAATTCGGAGGGCGCGGCAGCGAACCGAAGCGCATCTGGAGCGTCGGTCCAGGATGCCGCGAGAACACGGTCGGCCTGAATGGCGTCGTTGAGCGCGGATGGATGGGTGCTCTCGCGAAGCATATCCGCGTAATAGGCGGTCGGTCTCAGCACCAACCGGACAGCCTGTTCACCGAGCCGATCCAGGATCCCTCCCGCAACCACAAGTGGTTGACGGATCCGTTGGAGAGCGAAATAGCCATCCGAATATCCGGCTTCGATCTCAGCCACGTAATCGATGGCTGGCACCCGGCCCCTCCCGCGGCGAGGCAGGCTGGCCACGTCGCCGAGTTGCCACGCGACGCGTTCGACTCTCGCTTCGGGCAAACCGGCGTCCACCAGCGCGAGGGTCATGAGCTGGGTGTTCTGTCCCGGAGCGGCGGCCAGGGCCCCAAGCTCCGTACCGTCGATTGAGGGTAGCATGCCGACGCCGAGCACGGAGCTATCCCTAACGGTTTCAGCGGTCGCGGATGCGGATCGGTCGGCGGTTTTGAATTGAGGTGCCAGCAGGGTCTCCAGATCGACCACGATGGGCTGTTCCCCTGCGGCTACGACATTCTCGAAGTGGCAGTCGCTGCCGCCCATGACATGTAGCGCCGCGAGAAGAGAACCTGCGCGGCGGAAGTATCTGGATACCGCCACATCGCTTCGGCAAGAGTTAGAACGAACATGCTCCATCCAACCATAACTCGTGCGATCGACGACACATACGGTACGTAACGAGGTTTTCAGGCCAGCACGGTTCATCGCCCCGATAAGGTCTTGGAAGACTTTCGTCGAGCCGAGCGGTCGTGGTTTGTAGATTAACTCCGCTCCACTGGCGAAGCGAAGGCGAGTCACCCTCCGTCCGCCGGAATGCGGGTCGCCTGACGTGGCGTGTGTCGCAACAAGGCGATCCGCGGCGGCTATCCCGAATTCCTCCTCGATGCATCCCCGGTCGTCCTGGAGCCGTCGGACCATTTCCAAGCTTGCCGCCAACCAGCGGTCGCAACGCAGATGCAGCTGTCGGAGAAGTGCCGGATAGTTCTCGAAGAACTCTCGCTGAGAACGTCGATCGTCTAGGTGGTCGCGGAAATCGGCGTGTGCCCACTCCGTTCCTCGTCCCTCCAGATCCGCTATCCGCTTTTCCAGCGTGAGAGGTCTGAACAACAATTCATCGAGTTCGACGCCAAGCGCCCTGGCGAGTGAAGCCGAGACCTTCTCTACCGAAATGTTTGCGCCGATGGTATGTTGATGAATATCTGCCGACGCTTGGCGTCGGAACGATCGGACGATGCTCTTGATCAACCCTCCTGTCGATCGGCCAATGATCCAACCAGGACTGGCCCAGGTCGGCGCACTTGTCGGCTTGAGAACTCGGACGACCTCGGCGGTATGCGACAAAAACGGAACGTCGGCCGTCGCACAACCTTCCGTCTCCAAGAAACCGGTCGGAAAAGCGCGGTCCGTTCGATCGTTGCGAGGCGAAAATTCCTCGGTCGAGTTGCGGAGGAGCGTTAGTCGTTCACCGATGCCGAGCGCTGCCGGCCAGCGATCGATGGATCGAGTGTCCAACTGCAGGCTCGACGTTGCTCAGCGTCTTCGCCCGCGTGGGCGACAATCTGCTGCCACAGTCGAGCAACTGGTGGCTACCGAGCTGCACTTCGTCGAAACGGTGCTGCATGTGGTGGCAACGGTAGAACAGCTGGTAGACACGCTGCTGCAAGACGTCGCGACGGTCGAGCAGGTTGTCGCCACTGTGGAGCATGTCGTCGCGACCGTGGAGCACGCCGTCGCGACGGTGGAGCATTTGGTGGAAACAGTGGAGCACGTCGTGGCAACGGTTGAGCATGTGGTGGCGACAGTACCAGCTTGGCGCTCGAAGATGCCGGTCGTGCCAGGGCTGGTTTGCAGCCAGCCGACCGGGTGTGCCGGAAGGGAAGCCCGTTCCTCCTCGCTCAACGAGGCAAGGAAGTCGGCGTCACGCCAAGCGCGGATCACGAGAGCGGCAGGAAGCTCGAGTCTGCCACCATGGTTTCCAGCATGCTCCAATGGAACCTCCCGATCTCCACTTGCAACGGCCAAGGCTTGACCGCCCTATTCAAGCAGCAGAACCCGTCTGTGGCACGAAGTCAATACAATACCGATGTGTTGCTATCACCTAAGGCTTGCATTGAAGTCGAATCAGATATTTGGACGCAGTTAGGGTTTGCGTTCGATTGAAGGGGCTTGAAGCGCCTGCCCGACACGGCTGTCAGGAAAAGTAGCGGCATAGAATTCCGCTGCTTTCCGCGCTTCGCCATGGTCGAACCACAGACAGGCGATGATTTTTGTGCTCATCGATCAGCCCTTCGTCTTGATAAAATGATCAATGTCGGCAGGCAAGATGCCTATCGGTCATTGCAGCCGTAGTTCGATGGTTATGTAAGCAATTAGGTAGAACAAACAACCGGCCGCGCGGTGCGCCGACCGGCGTCGCAATTCGTCCGTCCGGGATGGCCCTGAAGGTCCGGAACAGACCTACGACCATCGCTGCGGTGAACAAAACCGTCGATCGAAACAGTCCCAGTTCCACAGCAAACGGATTTCACACTGAAACACAACTACAGGGTGGCAGCGACTGCAGCACCAATAAAATCGCCCCTTACGACACGCCCGGCCCTCCCCTTTGCCGGCCCATGGTCCACACGACGTCGTCGCCCCGCATGATGCCGGAGACCGGTTTGCCGAGATGGCGGTCGAGGGATGGGCGCCACGGAACCAGGGTGAATTCCTTCGATTTCTCGATCACCGCCATTTTCTCGGCCGACACCTCAACGATACGGCGGAAGGTGCCGGCAATCCGCTGTCCAGGGTGCTGCTCGACATAGGCGAGGCCCAATTCGTCCGACAACTGCCCGGCCACCCGCGTCATTTCACGACGGCGCATCACGGCCAGCAGATTGGCGCGGTAGACGATGCGGTCCTGCTCCTCTTCGGCTAGGCCTTCGGCGATCAACCATTGCCGGCGGCGTGACTGCGCCTCGCGAACCTCATGCCCGAAACCGGCGTCGCGCAACGGTTCGGGCAACTCGGCGATCAGTTCATGGTCCAGCCACGTCGGGCCACCCGAGGCGAGCTGGCGGTGGAGCGGCAACGGCGACAGCATCCGCACGGCGACCGGTGCCGAATTTCCCCGCTGCGGTTCGAGCCGCACGACGGCGCCCTCGGGGATCGGCTCCACCGCTTCGCCCTTGCCGATATCAACGTAATGCACCCGGCCGTCGGCACCGTCGACGATCAGGTAATGGCGGTCGGCGGCCTCGTCGGACAGCCCGCGCGTCACCACTCTGCCGACCAGCGGACGCGCCGACAGGGAATTGGGGCCGTCGATCACCATGTCGCCGGAGGCTCGCACAAGCCCTTGCTCGGTCATCGCCCGGTGCAAGGTTTTGATGATGTCGCCGCGTTCGCCCATCCGACGCAAGGTTTCCTCCAGCCCGTCGGCCAAGCGCCAGCGGCCGGGACGGATTTCTTCGGCGAGGCCGAGACGTTTGAGTTTCTGCAAACGCCCGGCGCGCAACGCTTGGCGGAACGGATCGCGCTCGGTCGATCCGACCAGACCGTCGGCGTCGACATCACGCAGCAGGCGGCGGTCGAGGCTGGTCAGGCGTTCCTGCTCGACCTCGCGGCGCAACCGGTCTTCGATCTCGACATCGGTGCGCGGCCCGAGGTCGAGGCTGACGATCTCGACCGCCCGCTCACGCAAACCGGCGGCGAGATAGTCGCGGGCGATCACCAGATCGGCTCCGCGCTCGTCCTTGCCGCGGACGATAACGTGCGAGTGGGGATGGCCGGTGTTGAAATGGTCCACCGCCACCCATTCCAGCCGCGTGTCGAGGTCGGTCTCCATCCGCGCCATCAGCCGGCGGATCAGCGGCTTCAGATCGTCGTACTGGTCGCCGTCCTCAGCCGAAACGATGAAGCGGAACTGGTGACGGTCGCCAACCGAGCGCTCGAGAAATTCCTTGCCGTCGGCGCGGTTATGGGTGGCGTCGTAGAGTTCACCCGGTGTGCCGTCGCGGGTGACGCCGTCGCGCTGAATATAACGCAGATGCGCCCGCGCCCCGCCGATGCCCTTGCCGGCCAGCCGGACGATGCGGGATTTGACGATGACCCGGCGCTGGCGAAAGGCGGCAAAACGGTCGCGCGACGCCAGCACCCTGCCCGCTCCCGCACCCCGCGCGGTGCGACCACCGCCGTAACGCGATTTTCCCGCACCCGATTTGCCGCCGCCGGCCAGCATGGTCGCGGCGATGACTTGTTGCAGGAATTTGCGCCCCTGGCGAGAGCCACCGGCGCGCATTTTCCCCAGTCGCGGCAAAAAGTCGTCGTCATCGCCGGTCATCGGCGGCCCTCCCGGTCATGGCGCCAAGGGGTTTCGTTCGTTCTTCATGAATATCAACGGGTTCCCGAATCTCACCCTGAGGAGTGGCGCCACCCTCGCCCGCCATGGCGCCATCGCCCACGCCGAAAAACTCAAGGACAGCAACGGCCGCAGGCCGAAACCCCGCCGAATGGCGCCATCGCTTTTTATCTTGCCCTAAATCGGCAACCTGATCCCCGGCGGCATCCATCGGATCTCTGACCTCCTACTTGACAGGAGAGACCGTGCGCAGCGGCACGAAAAGGCCTGCCGAAGCCGCCGGATTTCCGCTCCGGTTCAGCGGAAAAAACAGCCGGGTTCCCGACAAAACTGTCGGCGGTTTGGCGGGATCTGGCGGCGTTTGCGCCAGTCGGGCGACGTATTTTCGCGTCTCCTCGGGCAGCGATGAACGACTGTCGAGATGGGCCTGATAGCGGGCGGGACCAGCGTTGTAGGCGGCAAACAGGCCGGGATAACCAAAGCGGTCGCGCATCATCCGCAGGTAAGCGGCGCCAGCCAGAATGTTGTCGCGGGGATCGAAAACGTCGGTTCCCAGGCCGTATTGCGCCCGCATTTCAGCCCAGGTGGCCGGCATCAACTGCATCAGCCCCTTGGCCCCTTTCGGCGACACATCACGCGGATTGCCGTCGCTTTCAGCCGTGATAACCGCCGAAATCCAGCTTTCGGGAACGTCGAAACGTTGCGATGCTTCGACGATGAACGGCCGCCAACGCTCCAGGTCGGCAGCCGGCGCCGGAGTCGTCAACAGGCCGGCGACAACCGCGGCGATGACAGTCATTCGGTCCATAGCGCCACCAGCCTTCCCAGCACCTGGGATGCGGTCACCGGGCCGAAGTAGCGGCCGTCGAACGAGTCCGCCGCCGCCATCAGCGGGAAAACCTCGCCATCGCCGAGAGTGCGGCAGCCCTGCCAAGCCGGCAGCGGACGACCCAAAGCGTCGGCTGCGAGCCGCTCGGCAGCCAGCTTGCCGTTGACGGAAATAGCGGAACCGATGGCGCAGACGATGTCGCCGGAAACGGCGGCAACGTGTTTGACCAGCGGCACGCCGGGCGGCAGATAACCGCGTTCGGCAGCCAAGCGGGCGACCGCGGGCGGCGGCTTGATCAGCGCCATATCGCCGCGGTTCGGCAGGGCTTGCGGGTGCACCAGATACAGTCCGATGGGGGCTGAAGCGCTGGCGTTCCACACCAGCGGCGGCGGTAACGGCACGACCGCACCGACGGCGATCAGCCCGACGGCGGCAGCGGTCAACCCCAGCGCCATGCCGCGGGACGGCGTCGACAACACCCGGCTCATCGCCGTTGTCCGGGGTCGGAGGTGGACGAACGGCGTTCGGCCTCCGACCACGCATCGAGGTCGTTGATGTGGTAGCGAACGTAGCGACCGTGCTTGCGGAAGCGCGGGCCGTCGCCGGTCAGGCGCATCTTTTCCAGCGTCCGGCGCGACAGGCCGATGTAAAAAGCGGCCTGGGCGGTGTTGAGAAAAGGGCTGCCCTGCCGGGCCTTGTCGGCCCGGTCGATTTCGTCGTCCATCCTGGGGTCTCCTGGGAAACGGCGGCGTCGATCGCCGCAGATGAGCCAAGGATGGCGCGCGTCGGCGGGCTGCGGGACGCTCGCAAACCGGCCCCCCCGGTTTTCGATCCCCCGCGATGCCGATGAAACAGCCGGCACGAAAAAGCCCCGCCGGGCGAACCGCGGCGGGGCTTTGGCAATCGCTGCGGATCAGCGGTCGCGCGGTTCCCACAGGGCGATGTGGGTGGCGCCGTCGTCAGCCGGGTGTTCGAGCTTGACCAGCCGCGCCCGCACCCAATTCTGGCCGAATTCCGGCGCGCCGATCTTGAGGTTGAGGTAGGTTTCGCCGCTGGATTTGGCGACCTGGCTCCAGCCGGCGCCGACTTCGTAGCGCTGGCCGGAACCGGCGTACACCCGATAATCGGGGGCGTTTTCGGACTGCTTGGTGACCGGAACGATGGTCAGGCTGGCGGTGACGTTCAGGGTCTTCAGCGTGCCGGTGAAGCTGCCGTCTTCGGATTTGGTGAAGGCGCCGAGGGTGATGGCCATGGTCGTGTCTCCTGATCGGGTTGTCCGCAGAACCGTTCCTGCGATGGCTCGGGCGCCAAAAGACCGCGAAACCGCCGCCGCCCACCGCCGCCGCAGGCGGCGGCCGAAACGCAGTGAAGGACCCGGAGTGCCGGAAAATTTGGAGCGCAGCGACCGCGAGGAGGCCCCCGATGCAGCGCATGGGGGCCGGGGAAATTTTTCGGCGCGCAGGGTTGGACGGTGCGGTGCGGTCTTTAGCGCTCGGCGAGACAAGCAGGGAACGGTCTGTGCCGACAACGATATTGAGGAAACGTCCATGGCACCCCATGGCGCCGGCCAATCAACAGAGGCGCCGAAACCAAGCGTCATGAACACTGAAAGCATCCACGACGACGGCCTCCAGCGCGGCAAACCCGCACCGAAACCACCGACCGGGTGAAACCGTTTCGGCCCCCGCCTGACAGAGAGGTCGGCGATCCGAACGCCAATAAACGAGCGATACCGGACGATCAAAAAGGCGACATCGGCGCCAAACGAATGGCCGGGCGGCGGGTGACACGCTCGACAATATTTGCGACGACAGTCATTCCTGAGCCTGCGGGACTATCGCCGGCATGCCAACCGCACGCCGATTTCAAGGCAACGCCCCCGCGCACACGAAGGCTGAAACGTGCCCCTTGGCCTCACATCCCCGCCGGCATCCGCCGAATGGTCACTCCCGGCAACAGCCGCTGAATATCGGCGTTTTTGTCGGCGGCACACAGCACCAGAACCGGGGTGTGCTGGACGAGTATCTGAATGGTCTGGCATTCGTCGGCGGAAATCGGCCGCGCGCCGACCTGGAGCCATTCGTGCCCGCTGAGGACGACGAAGGCGAGAAGCCAAACCATCGTCGGCTCCGGAAAATGAGTGTTGGTCAAGGGATGGCGGCAATCAATTCGGCGCGCCATCACCGTCGGCATTACGGGAAATGGGCGGAGTTGCAGCACGAAAATAGCCGACGACGAACACCCGGACTGCGTCTGCCAGGGTGGCCCGCCCCCGCCGCTGGTGAACCGCGCTCAGCATTTCAGCAACGGAAATGCCCTCGCGGGCGCAAACCGAGGCAAGGTTTTGCCAATAGCCGATTTCCAGCGTCAGCCGATGTCTACGCCCGGCAAGCATAACCATCCGGCCTTCCAGGTCACATTCCGATAAGTCATCGGCGACGAGCGCAAAAGGATCTGCTGCCACAGCTTCCGTCCCGCATTTTATGCGAATAATATTCGTAGTTTATCCCATTTCGCCCATCTGTCCAGTCCGAACATGCTGGGCCGATGAACGAGTGGACAAAACGACTACAGCAGCGAATCTCGGAGCGTCGGCTGACCAAAGCGGCGGTCATCCGGGCAGTGGGAATTGATCAAAAGACACTGGATCGCTTTCTCGCCGGAGCGCTCGATCACGGGCTTCAGCCCGAGCAATTCCTGCGGCTGTGCGAGGTGCTGGAAGTCAAGCCCGATCAGGTGTTGGGCTTCGCCCCGATGAACGCCGACAGCATATCGGCGACCTCCGAACACGACGCGATGGTGACGCAGATCGTCGAACAGGCGTCGGCACTACCCCCCGATAGCTTGCCGTTCGCCGCCGACATCATCGACCGGCTGGCCCATCATCGCGGCCGGCCGGATACGGAAAAATAGGGAATTACATTGCCGGATTTCCCGCTTATGCTTCGGTCGACCATAGCTGACGAGCCGAAACGATGAGCGAGTTGACGATGCGTTTGCGCCGACGAATGGATTTTCTCGGGCTCAGCGTCGATGAAACCGCGGCGCGCACCGGGGTGGAATACAAGACGTTCAGCCGCTATATCACCGGAACGGCGAAGCAGAACTTGCACCCGGAAACACTCTCGCGGCTATGCCGGGTGCTGGCGATCACGCCCGATCAGGCGTTCGGGTTGCGCCCCGCTATTGGCATCGATACGCAAATTCCCGCCGATGCCGACACCCGCGAAATCGAGCGCATTCGTGCCGGATTGACCATCCTCGATGCTGTCGACTTGCGGCTGGCCACGGCATTGCTGGAGACCGTGAGTCACGCCCAGCAATGCAAATAACCCGGGCATCGACCGCCATGCGCCATTCTCCTGCGCCAGGGATCGAAGCCCACCAAGAGGGCCGAGACGCTGCCAGCGGCTCGGTTCACGAGAGCCCGGCGTGCGGCGCGTTCCGCCGCATGGGCACCCCAAAATTCCCGCGAAGAGAAGCAGTTGTTGACGGAAAAGCGCCCAGAGCAGACCTTCACCATACCCTGAATCCGTGCGAGTACACTGAACATAGGAAGCATTTTAGAATGATTGATAATCAGCTACTAGATGCACTTCGCTACAGAAGCGAGGGCACTGACCTAGATTTCAAAAGTGCGCAATACCACTTCGCAGGTGGGAGAGAAACCGAGAAATCCGAGATGCTGAAGGATATCTTGGCCATAGCCAATGCATGGCGCGAAGGAACAGGCTATATATTACTTGGATTCAAGGATAATAGACCTAACTTTGCAGAAGTAGTTGGAATATCAGAGAACGTAGATGATTCTAGACTACAACAATTCGTCAACAGCAAAGTAAAGCCAAAATTAACGTTCCGCTACGAAGAGCATTTATATGAAGGCAAAACCATCGGGGTCATCGCGATTCCTAAGCAAAAACGCCCCTTCTTCATTACAAAACCCTATGGAAAATTGAAGGGAAATGCAGTCTATGTACGCCGAGGCAGTAGCACAGAAGAGGCAGAGCCTACGGAAGTCGCAGCCATGGCTTTGGCCGATTCCGGTCGTGGACAGGTGTGTCTGACTCTTTCTGTACTTACATCAGACAATGAAGCTTTGCCGAAAATAATAGAACATAAATATTTCAAATTTCCGCAAAAGCTACCCAACTATGAGAGTCCGCCTGAGAGGTCGCACCCGTTGGCGATTTCAGTCGCGTCACATATGTGGCACGACAACAAAGATTTCTGGAGAGAGTTTGCAGAATATGCTCGCGTAAATGAGGCGCTGGTCGAAATTAAATTTGTTCTAAAGAACAGCTCTGAGACATCGTTGTCAAATGCCAAGCTAGAAGTTTTGGTAGAGCCGTTAGATGGACAGTATTTCGAGATGTTTGCTGGCGCAGATTTGCCTGAGGAGCCGAAAATACGATGGAACTCCATGACAAATTTCCATACTCTGCCAGAAATACTGGACCGTCGAGAGTCGCGGCTTGTTGTCGATAAGGACCAGCGGAGCCCAATATGTCATGTCCGGTTTGGAACACTACTGCCTGGAGAGGAAGGTAGATCATCGGATACGCTTGCGGTTGTGCCTTCTGGGCCTGGAAAGCTGCGATTTCAGTTTCGCGTCCTTGCTGAGGAAATCACAGCACCTCAAGAGTCAGAGACTTTGCTTGAAACAACAGGGGAAGTGATATCGTTGGACGATAAAGATCTCAATGAGATGCACAAGCAAATCGTTTTAGCTCGATATCGTTCTGAGTCGCGTTCCTAGCTTTCATCGATGCGGTTAGTGGCGTGTTCACCATCTCACATCATCCAGAATCAACTCTGAGCATTGGGATTGAGGGGAGAGGGTCGATCTTCGTCATCGCCACATGCCGATGCGTGAGAGAGGTACGCGCCGATGCGCGATCAAAATCCGCCATTCCGCTTTCGGCCCATACCGGAAGCCCTTCTTGCGGGCTTTATCGGCAAGGTTCTCTGCACCATCAAACTTGGGAAGGGCGATGATGCCGATGAGCAAGGCCTCCGGCACGGCGTCATTCCACTCAAAGGGGGCAGCGGTCTTGTCGGGTCCAGTGACAGCCTTCATCACTTTTCTCGCTCCGTCCGCCCGCATTACGGCGCAACATGAAACGGATTGACGATCCGCAGCCGGTTGCCGATCACCATGCCATGCTGCATGTCCTCTGACCACAACGTGTCGCAATCGGCGTGCAGGGCCGCAGCAACGATCATCGCGTCATGGATCGACAAAATGAGCGCTCGGCCAGCGCCAGCCCGGTCTCGTGCACCTCGACGGTAAGGCCATGAATGGTCAGCAAATCGCGAATCGTCGCGGTGAAAGTCCGCAGTTCCGGCCATGACATTTGCATTTTGCGGCGCGCGACATTGGCGAGTTCGTTCAGCACCTGGACGCTGATAATGCCTCCCCAGCCGACAATTTCCTCGGCACGATCCGCCTTCATCGGATCGTCGGAGGCGAGGTAAATCAGCACGTTGGTGTCGATGAAATTACCGGGCATTCGCCTCGTCCCGGTCGAATTTGAAATCGGCCGGCAAACGTCCGCGGAACGCGCGCAGCCGGGCCAGCAATTCGTCGCGGCCGGGCTTGCGGGCGATGCCGAATTCGCGGCCGTCGGCGACGTGGATTTCGATCTCGTCGCCTTCCTTCAATTCCAGCGCCTCGACCACGGCGGCGGGAAGACGAACCGCGAGGCTGTTGCCCCATTTGGCGACCTGCATGACGGCCCTCCCTGGATATACCTGTTGGCAATGTGTATCCGCCTCGACCCCGCGTCAAGCCGACGCGGGATCGAACGGCAACAGGAGCGTTCAAGCCCCGAACCGCCACACCGGAATGCCCATCTTGCGGGCCTTGTCGGTGAGGTTTTCGGTGATGCCGGAGCCGGGGAAAGCGATGATGCCGATCGGCAAGGTCTCCAGCATGGCGTCGTTGCGCTTGAACGGAGCGGCGTTCTTGTGGCGGCTCCAGTCGGGCTTGAACACCACTTGCGCCACTTGGCGATTGTCGGCCCAGCAGGCGGCGATGCGCTCGGCGCCCTTCGGGGCGCCGCCGTGCAGCAGCACCATTTGCCCGTGCTTGGCCCGCGCGCGGTCGAGGGCGTCCCAGATGCGGACATGGTCGTTGCACTCGACCCCGCCGGCAAAGGCGATGCGGGCGCCGGCGGGGATCAGGGTTTCGGCCTCGGCCCGGCGGCGGGCGGCGATGAAATCGCGGCTGTCGATCATCGCGGCTGTCAGGGTACGGTGGTTGACCATCGACCCGGCGCGCGGCCGCCAATTGGAGCCGGTGATCGCCTCGTAGCGCTCGGCGGCGAGGTCGCGGCAGAACTCGAAGGCGTTGCGGCGCTCGATCAGGCCGATGCCTTGATCGATCAGCTTTTCCAGCTCGACCGAGCGGACTTCGGAGCCGTTCTGTTCGAGACGCGAGCGGTTTTGCGCCTGCTCGTTGGCGTCGAGATCGCGTTCCAGCCGGTCGATCTTGCGGTGAAACAGGTTGACGAATGCCCACAGCAGGTCGGCGGTATCCTCTTCGAGGCGGGTGTCGGCCAGCATCCCGGCCAGAGCGTCGATGACACCGGTCAGTTCGGCCCGCACCATGCCGGCGTCGGGCAGCGGGCGGGGGTCGGGCTCGTCGGCGCCAGGGCGATAGCCGTAGAGGGCCAGTTCTTCCAGCAGGCTGGCGGTGGGCGAGGCGGTATGGATTTCGCTGTCGGGGTCGGTTTCGGCGAAGGGGGCGAGGGGATCGAGGGTCATGGCGGGCTCCTGCGGGTTCCGGTTGTGGCCGCGCCCATCGCGGCCTTCATGGGGATCGCCCGCCTGAGATGTCCGGGGTTCCGCACCCCGAGCGCCCCGAAAAATGTTGAGGGGTTGCGCGAGGGGCCGCAGCGCCAGCGGAGGACGACGGTCCCGCGCTTTCTTGTCGCGCGAGGAATGCCGCGGCACGCGGCAGGGGAAGAAAGCAAGCGGGCCGCCGTTGCGGGGGACCGGCGACCTCAGGCAGATCCCCGCCCCTGAAGGCCGGTGGCGTGGCCCCCTGTGCCGGAACCAGGGTGCAGCCAGGCACACACGGACATTGCCCGGACGGCGGATGATCGGTCCCGAACCATCCCCGCAGGATTACGCGTCAGCAGGGGAAAAAAGGAACCGTGCGGCGTCTTCCGGGGCAAGTTGCCGGGCCAGCCGCTGCGCCAGACCGGCGGGACCGAGCCGGCGCAGATCGTCGTTGAAGTCCTTGGCCGCGGGCCACAACAGGCGCACGTCGAGCCCCGCCGCCCGGCCCCGGTCGCGCAACCGGGTTGCGGCGCGATAACCGGGAGGATCGTTGTCGCAGGCGATGTAAAGGCGGCGCAGCGACGGCGGGAACACCAGACCGGCGAGGCAACTCGCGGAAAGACAGGCGGCAAGGGGCAGTTCGGGCATCACGACGGCGAGCGCCAGCAGGGTTTCGACGCCCTCCCCCACCGCCAGAACCTCAGTCACGGTGTTGGCGGTCACGGCATGGAAGCGGACCGCATGGCCGTAGAGATGTCCCAGCGCCCGGCGCGGATCGGCGAGCGGCGCCTTCGTCGCCGTTGCCGGGTCGAGGTAGGTGCGCTGAATACCGGTCAGGATGCCGTCATTGTCGGTGACGGCGGCGAGCAACGCCGGCCAGCTTCGGCGCAGCAGACCGTCGCGATAGCGGCAGGCGGGATGGAACCGCAGGGCGGTGGAGTCGGTGGGCAACGCAAGACCGCGCCGGTGCAGATAGGCCTCCGCCACGGTGCCGGGGATCGGCCGGGCGGCGTCGAACAGCCGCTGCGCGGCGGCACGCGATGTGTCGGAAGAAAAGGGCCAACCGGTCGCGGAAGCGACGGGAAACAGCGGCGGCAGGCTGAGAAAGCGGGTGGCTTCGGTACAGGCTTCCGACAGGGAAAACCCTCGGGCAGCGGCGATGAGGTCGAGAAGGTCGCCACATTGATCGGCGGCGGCATCCGCCCAGCGCCCGGCCCGCTCGCCGTGCAACCGCACGAACAGACTGCGGCCCGGCGTGTTGAAAACGTCACCCACCGTCCAATAGCCGCCGCTCCGGCGTCCATTGGACAGATAGGTGCGGCACACCGCCTCGGCCTGATCGGCAAGGCGGCGGCTGAGATCGGCGATGGACGGCATGATCGCCTCCCGCAAAAAAGGCCGGCTATCGTCGGCAGATCTCAGCCGAAGCGGCCCCCGCCCTCGGTGAAGGTGTAGGCATTGGCGGTGATGGCCTCATCCACCGCTTCGTCCGATGTCTGAAAGGCGTATTCGCGTTCAAGCTGGTGATAGAGCCAACGGGCCAGATCGCGCAAGGCTTCGGTGACGATGTCTTCGGCATCCGCCGTCATCTCCTGTCCGGTCGGGCTGTCGCGCTCCACCGAGATGACCATGCTCTGCTCGTGATAATATCGGTCGCGATGGCCGATCCCGGCGCGGAGACGGTAGAAGTTGCGCCGCTGAACCGCCTGCAAAATATCGGCGATGCGGTGAAGCCCGGCATCCTGCGGGGCATGGCGACGGATTTTCGCCGGAGCTTGCCGGGCATGGGTGTAAACGCCCTCGAAACAGGCGCCATCGCCTTGCGACCCGAAACCCTGGAAGTAAAGGCAGGGCGTCTGCCGTATCCCGCCGCCGACCAGCCGGACGGCGCCGGTCTTCAACGCCAGCCCAAGTATTTCGCAGACGATCTCAAAGTCCGCATAGACGACTTCATACCAGTCGGGATCGAGAACGGTTTCACGATACCAGGACCGCGCCCTTTCCTTGGCCGGGCCTGAAAGTTCATGGAGTTGATAGATTGTGGTTTCGATGATCTCAGGCATCGGGATCGCCTCCGTCGAGAACGTTGGCCAGCCATAAGGTGGGAAGAAGGGGGCGGAACGGCCGAAGCCGCCCCGACCCAAGCGATCATTCCGCCGCAACCCTGTGGACGGGATCGTCGCCGGTGCTGGCCGCCTCTCCTTCCGCCGCGTCATGGGTGAGGCCGGCGGTGCGCAGCGGCTCCGGCAGCCAACCGGTGTCGGCCAGCAGGATTTCCGCCTGGGCCGCCATCTCCCCCTTCTTCAGATGGTCGATCCGCTCGGCCGCGCGCTGGCCCTTGGTCTCGGCCACCGCCTGAAGGATGCGGGCCTTGGTGACGCGGCCAAGATAGTTGTCCACCGTCGGCTTCCACCCCGCCCCCGCCATGTCGAGCGCGACGGCGCCGGCCAGCCGGTCGGCATGGGCGAGCGCATGGGTGCGACGGTTCCACGGCTCCTGAACCGCATTGACCGACAGGCTGACCACATGGGCGAACAGGCCGAAGCGGCTGTCGGCTTCCCAGCCTTGCAACACGTCCCAGAGATCGACAGGATTTTTCGGCAGCACCTTGGCCCAGCCGTCATGGCGGACCCGGATCGCCTGGGCACTGGCGCAATCATTCAGACCCGGCGCCTGCGAACCGAAGGCGACGCTTTTCAAATCCAGCTCCAGGCAGCTGTCGGCACCATAGTGATAGAATACTTTCAGCGTCAGCACATGCAAGGCGGCCAGGAAGGCGACATCCGGTTGGCCGCCGAGGGCATGGCGCAGACCGAGGGTGCGATGAGCGGTCAACTCGGCCAGCAGCCGGTCGGAAATCGGGGTCAGGCCCTCATCCTCCTCCGGCTCCGGAACCGGTCCGACGGCTGCGGCGATGACGCCATCCTCGCTTTCAATGTCCGCCGCCATGGCGGGAGTTGGCTCGGCTTCCTCGGTGCTCGCGACCGGCAACTCATCCTCGGGGCGGACGTAACCGCGTTCGACCCGCAGTGTACCGTCCTGGGCGATGCTGACGAAGGCGCCCGCCCGGCCGATATCAGTGGGATCGAAAGCCGGCGGCCGGTCGTTGAAAGCTGCCAGCGCCGCTTCGATCTCGTCGAGGCGGCGGTCTACCGCCTCGGGAACTTCCTCGGCACTGTCGTTCTCTTCCAACAGGCGGTCGTATTCCGCCTGCAGGGCGTCGCGCGTCCCTTCTTCCTCGGCGGTTAGGGGTACGGGTTCGCCGCGAAGCTGGCGCAGGCCGAAGGTGTGGCCATAGGGGAAATCGGGGGCCACCTCGATCCACTTCCAGCCCTCGGCGGCGATGGCGTCGGCTTCCGCCTTCAGCTTCTCCGCCACCAAACGGTCGACCAGGGCCACGTCATGCAGCCAGCCGCCCTCATCACCCTGGAACAGGTCGCGCAACAGCGTGCCGCCCGCCGCCTCATAAGCATCGATGCCGATGAACCGCGCCCGCTTGTCGGCGGCGCGCACCGCTCCCTCGGTCAGCATCCGGCGGATGACATAGGGCTGCTTGTCGTAGGACTGATACAAGCGCTCAAAGACCTGTTCCTGGCGCTCGTGGTCGGCTGAAACGGTGAAGGCCATCAACTGGTCCAAGCTCAAACCATCCTCGGCATAGACGTCGAGCAGCCGGGGCGATACCGAGGCCAGCTTGAGGCGCTGCTTGACCACGGCCACCGAAACGAAGAAGGCGGCGGCGATCTCCTCTTCCGACTGGCCCTTCTCGCGCAAGGCCAGGAAGGCACGGAACTGATCGAGCGGATGCAAGGGGGCGCGCTGAATGTTCTCGGCGAGACTGTCTTCCTCGGCAATGCCGCCCTCGCGCACCACGCAGGGGACGGGGGCTGTCTTGGCCAGGCGCTTTTGGCGGACCAGCAATTCCAACGCCCGATAGCGGCGTCCACCGGCGGGAATTTCGAAAATGCCGGTCTCGACGCCGGCGGCGTCAACCACCGCCCGCACGCTGAGGCCTTGCAGCAGGCCGCGCCGGGCGATGTCTTCCGCCAGTTCCTCAATGGAAACCCCGGCCTTGACTTTGCGAACGTTGGCCTGGGACAGGACCAGCTTGTTGAAGGGAATGTCGCGCGACGGCGACAGGGTGATTTTCTGAACGGCGGTCATTCGGAGATACTCCACGACGGATGCCGAGAGCCTTCTCTCGAACCCCAAATCCGTCGCAAAGTAAGCGCCGCCCTCTGCCTCGGAGGACGGCGCAGACCCAAGATTGCACAGTGAAAGGTGACAAGCCCAAGAAACTGGGTATTCGTACTTTCGCCTCCACGGTCCCTCCATCACCAGAAGAGCACCTTCAAGAACATTGATTTCACACCGACAGACGAAACTAAACTCGAGCAAACCGCCCAGGACGATTGCTGCGGTTTCGGCAGAGGAACGCATTCCCGGTCCGCTGGCTAAACAAAAGTACTGCTCCAAGACGCGGATTGAGTTGGCTGCGTAAGACGTTTAGGAAATTTGCCCAAGACATATCGACCGGGCGCTCCATGCGCAGGCTAGTCTTGTGAGGTATAATGGACGTACAAATCCCCAACCGATTCAGTCGCCGCACGCAAAGGCGAATATTATCACCACGGCAGCGATTGAACTCAGCGACGTAGATTCTGAGATTTTTCATATCAATTTTCCTTCGACGACATATGGACGACGAGATCGAAGGATTCCGCTGAACGCACAACCGACGACCTCACCTACACCGAAGCGTAGGATTGGCGGCGGCAATCGGTTGTTTCCGACCGTTCAGCTCGTGGGCATTTGCCCGCCCGTCTCTTTTCAAGGTGCGTAAGCACCGGACCCGTTCTCCCAAAGATATGACAATATGGCGATTCCGCAAGTTCTTTCAGGCACCACTCCTGTTGACGTAGGTTCAAGCCGCCCGGTCGAGCAGCTTCTTGGCCCGGCCCTCCAAGTCGAGACGGGCATCCTGGTGGGGCTTGTCGCGAGCGATGGCGGTGATCCCCTGGACGAAATCGAACACGCTGGCCGGCGGGTGGCCTTCCTCGGCCAGCACGGCGTCGATGATCTTCGCCGTTTCGGCCTTGGAAAAGCCGCGCTTGCGCAGGAACTCGTTCCGGTCGTCGTCGCTGCGGGCGACGATCTGGGCGCGGGCCGCCTTGATGCCGGTGACGAAGGGCAAGGGCGAGGATTCGGCAAACCGGGTCAGGGCCGGGGCGGCCTCATGAGCGAAGCGACCGGCGGCGTATTTGGAATGGCGAATGGTGATTTCCTGGAAATCCTCGACGCCCCACAGATTGCGGTTCTGGCACACCGCCCGCAGATAAAAGCTGGCGAGCCCCAGCGTCTTGGCGCCGACTTCCGAATTCCAGCAATAGAAACCACGGAAATAAAGATCAGGCGACCCGTCCGGCAGTGTGCCGGCTTCGATGGGGTTGAGGTCGTCGACCAGGAACAGGAACACGTCGCGATCGGAAGCATAAAGCGTCGTCGTATCCTTGCTGATATCGACCCGTGGATTATAGATCCCGGTCGACCAGTCAAGCACCCCCGGCACCTTCCAGCGGGTATCGCCGGCGCCGTTCCCGGCGATGCGGCGCACCGCCTCGACCAACTCATGATCGAAGATGCGGCCGTAATCGGGGCCGGTGGCGGCGCGCAGTTCGACCCGGTCATCATCGACCACGCCGTCAATCTCCAGGGTCTTGATCTGCTCGGTCCGGTGGGTCGACAGGCCGTATTGCAGATTGATCCCCGCCAACGGGGCCGGAAGCTGCCGCAGATAGGCGGCGGGCGCTCCGACCAGGGCGGCCAACTGGCCGAAGCTCCAATGGGTCGGCGCCACCTGGGTTTCCGCACCCGGCAGCGCCAGAGTCAGCCGTTCGGGATTGTCGCGGGCGGCTTCCACCCGGATCGCCGAGCTTTCCACCGTCCGGGTCCGGCTGCGCTCGCTGCGGCCCCGCACCGAGGCATACAGGTCGGCCAGCGACAGGAACCGCTGGTCATCGGGCCGCGAGAACCATTCCGACGACACCCGACCGTTCCGCTGGCCCCGGCTGGCGTCCACCTTGTAACCGCCGGAACCATCCCGCCCGGCCTGATCAATGGTCATCTGGGTCATGGCATATTCTCCGTGACGGCCGGCCCGAGCCCTCTCGGCGCCTATTCCTCCGTCACGAATCCCTCCCAGCCCTCTTCCTCTATGTCAGTTTTGCCGTACCGCACCCGGACCGCCGCCACCCCATATCCCCATGCCGAGAAAGCGGGCGGTGTGTTCATCGGTGGTGTAGTTATAGAGTCGGTTGGCGTCGCGATCGGCGATGGCCCAGCCGTTGCGCGCGACCCAAGCGGCGATATTGTCGCTGCCGGCGTAACATATTGAGACGAAACGGCCCGGCGTCGCGCGGGACTCGTCGGGCAAGACCTCGCATTTCACGATTCGGCCCTCCAGGAATTTACCCAGCGCGGCGGTGGCCTCGGTCTCGCGTTGCCGGGGCGCGGCAATCCCGTAGAGGCGGTGGGTTTCGCCATTCACGACCAGCGTGACCGCATCAATCACTTGGGCCATCCCCGCATGGTCTTGTCTGACGGCGGGCCAGAAGGATAGCAGCGCGAAGAACAGCAGGCCGATGACGGCGGACAGACGGGCGAACGGGGCCATGGCGGTCTCTCCTCTTGGGTTTAGGATCCGCCCCACCCCCGCCCCACTCTCCCTTTTCGGGCGCCAAGGCGGTAGCCAGGAGAACGGTGCTTCGCCCCCCCCCTCATCGCAGCAGTTTCCGGTAACCGCCGGCCACCAGTTGCCGGGCGCCGCGTAGCAGCCGCTGCACCCGCAGCCGCAGATAATCGGACCGCCCGGCCCAGTCTTCCCGGACCACCGCCGGGCCGAACAGGACGGAGGCGATGTCGCGATAGCCGGCGCCGCTTGCCCAGCCCTCATAGGCGCGCAGCATGTCGAGCCATCGCCCGGCCCGCGGCTCAAGCGAGAACAACTGGCGCGGCAGACGGCCCAACCGGTGAAGCTGACGGAGCCGGCGCAGCGACAGAATGCCGGGCTCGAGATCCCGAAAACCCGAAAGTCGGTAGGTCAATCGCACCGGGCCGTCGAGCACGGTGCCCCTGGCGACGGTGATCTGCAGCCGCCGCTCGCCGTCGTCGATCAACAGCGCCTCACCACCGTCCGACTGACGCAGCACCGTTGCCATGGTTTCAAACCGCCGTACATCGAAGGCGTCCATGCCGCCACTCGGATCCGGCTCCGCCGTAACCGTCAGAACGGCGGGATAGTCGGCGGGATGCCAGAACACCGCGGGGGTTTCGTTGGCGTCGGCGTCGGCGGCGAAACAAAATCCCCCAACGGCTGACCGCTGGGCTGTCGGCGATCGTCGCGACATTCACCCCCGACGACGTTCGCACCGTCGGCGGTTTGGGAACCTGCCGGTAGGCCGCGCCGAAATCAGGATTGCGTTTGAGCCATTCCCATGCCCAGCCAGCCCGGTCGAGTTTCAACAGGTGTTTGTAGCTGTCGGCATCGCGCCAATCTGGGCGTAAACGCTTTTTCGGTAAAGTTGGATCGTCGGCCGCCATGATGTTCCCTCCCGTACCGCCGCGCAGTATCGCAATGCTGCGCCGCCGAAGTTTGGCCCCAATCTCAATCGACGCCTTCCCCGTCCCTATCGATGATTATCGACAAGATTTATGGGAGCCGCTTCCGCACTTTTGCCGACACTTTCGAAAAAACGTGACATTAACGCCAGAATAGGTTACAGAATTGAAAAATTTAAACGTTACATATCAAAGAACCAGGCGCCAATATTGTCCGGATATTGTCACGCCGGGCGGACAAATTCTCACGCCGATGTCACAGCGTGCCTGTTACCGTCATCGCGGTTTTGCACTGCAATAGCCGATGGCGTGTCATGGCCGGCATCGTCACCGTCGATTTCGCTTCCGATGCTCTGCCCGCCACGGTGCAGGTCCAGAGCCGGCGCGTTACTGGCGATATCGGCCTCGTCACGCTTTCGCTGACGGTGCCGCCCATCGAGATCTCGTCCCGCCACCTTACCGTCGTCATCCACCACAGCATGGCATCGGACGGCCATTTCGACGTGGTACCGCCGGAGTGGCAGGCCCGTTTTGACACCGAAAGCCCCCGACCGATGACGGCGGTGACGATCGCGCCGAGGTTCGTCGAGCAGATATTCGAGCGGATGCCCGCGGACTTCCATCGCCGGATGCCAGTACTGGCCGGCATCAGCGACGGCAAGGTCACCGATCTGGTGCGCGATCTCCACACGCTCGCGTCCGGATCGAGCCATTTCGAGCGCCTGCGCCTCGACGCAATCGCCACTCTCCTGGTGCTGCATCTGTACGAACGCTACGGCGTCGACGCCGGGCCATGTCCGGTGCAAGGTGGCCTCGGCGCCGCACGGCAGCGACGCGTGCTCGACCACATCGATGCTCATCTGGGGCAAAATATCGGCATGGCCGCGCTGGCCCACGCGGCCGGGCTGAGCCGGGACCATTTCGCCAAGGCGTTCAAGGTCAGCCTCGGCATCCCGCCGCACCGGTACATCGGCGAAAGGCGCATTCACCGGGCGAAAGATCTGCTGCTCGACCGCGGCCGTTCGATCACCGACGTCGCCCTCGGCCTCGGCTTCGCCAGCTCCAGTCACTTCTCCGACAGCTTCCGCAAGGCCACCGGCATCACCCCGTCGCAATACCGCAAGGACCGGATTTAACAAAAAAATGCCGGTGTGGAGGTGGACGGTACCGCCAAGATCGCCCATCATCGCCCCTGGGGTTGGTAGGGGGTACGGAAGATGGTGGAACCGGCTGCCGGCATTGCCGGCGAGGCCCCGTGGTCAGACGCGATCACCGCATACGATGAGGCGCATTTCGTCGTCTACCTGCGCCTGCTCGACGCCGAGGCGGAAGGTGCCGATTGGCGGGAAGTGGCGGAAATCGTCCTCGGGCTCGATCCTGCCGCCGACCCGGCCGACGCCCGGCGATGCTGGGAGTCGCATCTGCAACGCGCCCGCTGGATGGCGGAGAAGGGATATCGGAACCTGTTGGAAAACAACTAATTTATGACCATGCGAAGTTCCGTCGGCGAATCAGGTGGTGAACCCACGGATTGAGCCGACCCGCATTTGATTGTTTCGGATGCGATGCTTCATCGACGCATCCCGTACCCGACGACGGAGCTAGTTGGAGTGACCACGTTGGGTCGGAATGGCAAAGGCGGGTTCCGGAAGGAAATCGATGACATCGGACGCTTAACTCGGTAGAAATAACGTTATTTATGCGCCACTTTCGGTTATTGGGCGGATCTACGCAATCCTATTAGAGGACTGGGCATGCAGCTTACGACGGTCTTTGCGCGTCGGAACGTGTCAACGATTATGAGACAGCGGGTTCAGCAGTTTAGGCTTGGCTGATTAGCGGTTTGGCCGGTGGGTTGATCCAGACCGCGTTTGGTTTTGCGGGCGGTTCGGGTTGTTTACGCACGAA
>Ga0209373_10000905_pt1 | contig 40095 bp, 53 predicted proteins | sample Higcelweek5metaG_FD_187173 | JGI IMG/M metagenome (GOLD analysis project Ga0209373, IMG submission 187173) | Freshwater pond sediment microbial communities from the University of Edinburgh, under environmental carbon perturbations - High... | ecosystem: Environmental > Aquatic > Freshwater >... | reverse complement strand
TCCGGTTATTGGAGGATAAAATACAAGATTCCCGGTATATGAAACTGAAATAACTGATCCAAAATCAAATAATGCTTGTGTAATTTTCATATCAATGAACCCATTCAATAGTTCCTGTTACATTTACAAAAGTAAGAAATTTAATCCCTGTTTGAGAAGTGGAAATACATTCATCTGCTCCAAAAGAAACACTTCCTGCCGCTGAATTATCAACACGGATTATCAAAGATTTTCCAGAAGGAATATCTTGAACAGTTAATGTACAAGCTGTTGAAGCAGTTGTTTTAATTCGATGAATAGTTGCAGTATCATAATCTGCTGTATAAGTACTTGTTACAGTAGTTTCTGAAGAGGCAACAACATCAGAAATATTTTCTTCAAGGCTTTTAGAATCTACATACAACGCTTTAGAAATACCTGTGCTATATGCAAGCACTGGAGGGGTGAAATTTCCTGTCCATCTAATAATTCCTTTTGAAAATCTTAATTCATCAACTTTACCAATAAATCCGTAATCTCCAAAAATAAATCCATCCTCTCCTTCAGAAGAAGAAATTGAATGTGTTGTTGAAGTAATCAGATTACCATCAAGATATGTTTTCAATGCAGAAGAGGAAGTTCCATCATAGGTAAGCGTAACATGATGCCATGCTCCATCACTAACAGAACCAATTGCGAAAGACACCCAGCCACTTTCATAAACTTCAAAACTCAAAACACCTGATCTTAAATAAAAATAAAATCTATTAACATCATATCCATTTTTACAAAATGGAGATGCCCCTGAGGCGGTTGTGTCTGTTGTATTAATCCAGAAATCACAAGTAATTTTATCTGAACTTGTAAAACCATCATAAGTTTGATTTTTTGTATATTTCAAAACTGTTGATCCATCAAAACTGAATGTATTTCCAAATTTACCATTTGCATAGGTAGTTGTTCCAGTAACTGTTCCTCCAGTAATATGTCCGGTAGAATCCACTAAAGAATCATCAAAATGAAAACATGCAGAAGTATATTCGTCAATCCCGCCCGTTGAATATCCAAATCTTGTATAATGCCCTTCTGATTCTGCACCATAATTAGAAAGATCAATAGGTTTTTCTGTCAGATCATCATAACTTGTAATTAGAGTAGGTTTACTACTCAAATCACTATAGCTTCCACTAGTTGCAACAGTTGCAAAAGTTGGTTTTCCAGTAACACTTTCCCAAGTAGGATTAATAGTATTGCTATCAGTATTTACCCAAGCAGAAGTATCAGAGTCCCAAGCCCAAAGAGTATCAGCAGCTCCGACACTTGCAAAATCTCCATCAACCCCTGTTGCATGAGCAAAAATCAATGCTGCACTGGTTGCATAATATCCTTTATATCCAACTAAAAGATTATCAAGTTTTGTCTTGTCTGTTGAGGACATCAATCCTGCAACTTCAGTAGTAGCATTTGCAAGCATAGTCTGAGTCCATGTAACTCCGTCCAAACTATATTCAGTAATCTTTGTCGAAGTATCAACTTGCAAAAGAACTGTTTCACCACCAGATTTAATTCCAAATATTTTCTTGCTCATAATGTCTCCAAAATTTTATTTTTCAATGCAGTAATTTGCTCACTAGTAATTCCAGCTTCAGTAATAGCAGAAATCACTGTAGAATTATTAAAATCAATACCCTGAGCCTCAAGCCAATCGCGCTTAATTATAGCATCTGAATCTAGAATAGAATCCAATAATGTTTCCATCCCCAAAGCTCTCATAGCAAGTCTTATTTGACGTTGAGTATAATATTCAGGAGTTTCATTAACAATATAAGGAGCAATTTCAGCATCACTCATTATAGTAAATCCATTTTCAGAAAGCCATGTCAAATCTTCATGGACATTTACTTTATTTCCATCATTATGAGGTGGGTAAACTATTTTATTATTCACAATTTTTGCATAAGGCATGATTAGGCTCCTCCTCCACCCCAAGCAGCAGGAATGGATGTATAATTAGTTAAAGTTGTAGCTCCTGTAAAAGCACCTCCGGGAGTCCATGTAATATCAGTTCTTCCCCATAATTTATTTGCCGGTGCAGTTCCTGTAATCTTTGCATTATAAAAAGTTTGATAAAAACTTACAGAAGAATTGGCTGTATAGGTTGGAAATTTATTACTTATATCCGAGGTCAATTTTGTAGCCCCATAAAAAGCACCAGTATTTTCAAAACATTGGGGAGTAAATACAAAAGTGCTAGGTAAAGATGTAAACCCGTTACCACTATCTCCATAACAAATTCGATATATACTTATGCAAGAAGCTGGTAAAGACAATCCTTCAACAAGTTTAAATCCATTACCAGTACAACCTATGAAATGGTTAGCTAGAGTAGTAATTCCCGAATGAAAGCGATATAAAGGATGAAGATGAAACAAAGGATTAGTACAACCATACCAAGTAGCTTGACCACTTGTTATTCCTGTGTAAAGCTTCATAGCTTCAATAACTTTTGTAGGAGTTCCCCCTTGATGATAAAAACGTGTATGAGGTCCTTTAATCTGGACTAAATAAGTTCCAGCTTTTGTATAAGTGTGAGAATATAATGCATCAGTAGTCCATGAAGTCTCTACACTATCTCCCCAACGTATTACACAGCCAGATGCTCCAACAAGATTAAAGGAATGAACTGCTGTTGAATTTGTAATATCAGAAGCAGTAATCTGCACAAGAAATGCTGAAACATTTCCTAATGCATATTTTACTCCAAAAGGATTTATAATATAAGGGGAGGGCATTATAATCCTTTCGCTAGATTTCCATACAAACCATTAGCATCATTATGAATAGTTACCCAATAAATTCCAGCCACAGACATATCAGGAGCACTTCCATCAAGCCATGTAATAATGGGCCATGTAAAAGAAACAACCGGAGAGGGCATTGTTATTTTCAAAAGAATGGTTGTATCTTTTGTAGAAACAGCGGAAAAATCAAATACAAGAGTTGCGGCTGAAACTGCCGTCCAATAAAAATCCTGAGGAACAAGCGTTGCAGTAATAGTATTATCTGCAACTGTAACCCGGTCATAAATATACCCATCTCTTCCTCTAATACCCTTGGGCTTCAGCGTCCAAGACGCAGAGGGCCATGAATCAGTTCCTGAGGAATACTTTACCAACAATGAACTGCTAGCCCATTGAAAAGAGATTCGAGAATCTGCACTGATATTATAACCGCTAGCATCACTCAAATCAAATTCGCATTCATCAGTAATCCCGCCAAGTTGGGTTTTAGTAAAAGTAATTGTAAAATAATCTTCCGAAACAGTTCCAAGAGTGGAAGTAACAACTCCGGCAGTATTTGTCGTAGTAAAACTTACAGCCGCTGAACCAAGAGTAATAAGTGCTCCGTCAGAACCGTTTGTTCCTAAATATTTTACCCAAGTTGCAGAAGCAAAATCGGTAATCGTAGGAGTTGCTATAGGAAGATTCACATTGATTTGTGCAATATAAAGAAGAGAATTGCTAGGAGTAAGTGAAAAATTAGTTCCAGAAGCATCTGAAGCATAAGCATAGTAAGTATAAGAATCAGTTCCGGCACTTGCAAACAATGTCCAATAAGCATTACTGGTGGTCGGAAGAGTCGGAGGTGCATTTCCCGTGCTTGCAGAAGAACTTATAAATACCCATGAACAATCCTGATTCAAAACTACTGCATAAATAGGATTTGAAACAGATACTGGATTATAAGTAGTTCCGGCGGCATAAACAGCAGGAACAGAATATCCGTAACCAACATTTCCCCTGAGCAACTGCATTGTAGCAGACCATGTAGCATCTACATTATCAAACTTTTGCTGATAATAAATATCTGTAGAAGCTTGAGTAGCATGAAAATTAGTTCCGTCAGCACTATATTGATAAACAAGAGGAGCATTCAAAAAGGACAAAGCCCAAGTCTTACTTGCATAATCCCCTGTTTGAGAAGGGAGTGTAATATCATTATCATAATCAAGAACATTTATAATTTTGAATGGGAATTCAAAAGTATTGATTGTTTCTCCGGCATCTACAATCTTATGCTGAAAAATCCCTTCAATAGAAGCAGTATTAGCATAATCAAGAGAATTCAAAAGTTTATGAGAAAGTGCATAAAGAGAGATTTTAAAAATACCCGTATCAGAAGAAGTATTATCAATATCAGTTCCAGAAGTTTTCATGAACAATGCTTCAGGAATTCGAACAACCGTTCCCGAAGTGGCAACAGCAACTGTAGAAGCTTCAGCCAGAGTAAATATAACAGTCGTAGCGGTTGCAACATAGGAAGTATAAGCAAAAGAAACAGTAGTTCCATCGGCTTTAATACACGTAATGGTTCCAGCAGGGTTTACATCGGCAGTATCGATTGTAGCGGTTGTTGCAACTGTGGTATCATTAATTGCAATGGCGGTGGTAAGCGTTCCACGAATTGCATGAAGATAATTATCATCAATGGAAGCTTCAGAAGAAACTCCCAATCCTGCAACTCCTGTCCATTCAGTCCATTCAGAAGGAATTTCAGAAGAAGTTACTTCAGTTACATAATGAAGCTCAATCACGGAATGAGTATCAAGGAACATGCTCAGATTATTATTTCCGAAGAGGGTTCCGTTTACATCATATAAATTTCCTGAGTTTATTTCATAATAAACTATAATGTCATTCGCCATAAAAAATCCCCCTTATATTTCTTTCATTAATTTCTTTAATATATAATATAGCACACTTTTTGCAAAAGTCAAGCAAAATATTTTAAATTATTCAACTATTTGCATAATATTTGCAATTATACTTATTGCAATATTTACTATAATTTGTAAAACCTGATAAATTGGAATTATTGCAAATGATTTTTGTTCCACGACATTTGCAATTGGGATTCATCTCTTTTGTGTCATCTGCATGAATACAATCTGTTATAATGGAAATAGATTGCACAACTAATTTGTCCTTGCATTCTTTTCCACTATGCAATAATAACAATTCCTTTACTTTTTGTTCATATTCTTCTTTGTTACAGTTTGAATAACTCATTATAAAACCTTAAATATCACAATTAGTTCTATTTAAAGAATTTCCAGTGCAATTCAAATAAGTTGAATTTGTATTTTCATAAAATCCGCAACCCTCAATGTACCCGTTTGTAGAGGCTACATTACCATTACATTCATACATTGCAGAACTTGGATTACGAAAAAATCCATACAAAAGCATTCCAAATGTTATATTATTATATCCACTAGAATTTCCGATTGCTTCATAAAATATTGATTCATTATTATCTCCAAATACAGATGTTTCAGAATTATTTCCTTTTATATAATGCTCTCCTTCACATTTATAAAAAATAGAAGAATCATTATTATAAAATCCAATAAAATTACTAAAACTACTTGAACTCACATTTATATTTGTTATACAAGAATTGAATATTGAATTTGTACAAGTATTTATTAAATATACATTTTTTAAATATATATCTAAATTACTTACAAGATTTGCTTCAATATTTTTAAAAATCAAATAGGTTAATTTACTAATACATTTATTTCCATTTATACTATAAAAAATAACTTTATCAATACTCCAAGGCTCAATAATAAATTTATCATATCCATTAAAAATTGATTCATTTTCATATTGAACCGGATAATCTACTGTTCCTTTCACTCGCAAAACAATATAAGTACAACAGGAACTTGAATTAAGACAAGTCAAAATAGGCTGTAATATAATTAATGCTTGATTAACACTTCTGAAAGGATTTTCTAAAGAACCGTCTCCGCTTGTATCCAATCCTCCTGAAACAGAATCACAATAAAATGGATAAGCTTTTACTGTTTTCAATACTGCTGTTCCAGTTTCATCTACTGTGTAATAGGTAACATCTTCCCTCAAAGAACTTCCTGCATATTTTCCTGCCATTGGAGGAGGAGAAGTTCTATAAGCTCCCGGAGTTCCATAAATAGCTCCATCAGATTGTAAAAGTATTGGTCTAACACTCATTCTTTACCCACCATATTTGAGGAATGCCATTTGCAACAACTGCTGGAATAGTTGAACTTCCAACAATTACACCAATATTGGAATGATCTTGTGCAACATAGGGGGTAGTTCCAGTATAGAATCTTCCTAATTGATAATATGCAAGTGCATCAGTATCACTTGGTATAGTCAATGTAGAAGAAGATTCAATAACAACAGCTTCTGTAGCATGAGTGTATTTCAAATAGAAAAGAGTGTTTGCAGTCAATGCACCAGAAAAATATGAAGCTATTGGAAAAGAAGTTTCATTAACCTTGCATGTGCTGTTCCCACCAACACTTGATTCACTTACATAGGTTTTTCCATCTGCAATTCTAACACCATAACTTGTAACTCCTTCAACAGTTGCAGAAATCAGATATAATTTGAAATATCCAGAATAAGCCGCTGAAGCAGGTATCAAGTACATTTGGGGAATTCCCGTCAAATGATCTTGAATTATATAGCTATCATTGGAGGAGCCATATACAAATCTACCAAGCTGATAATAAAGAATGGTTGAAGTGTCTTCTGGTATGGAAGATTCTGTTGTAGAAGAAATAACAACAGTATTATTTGTTGAATCATATTGTAGATAAAAAAGCATATTAACAGATAATACAGAAGAAAGATAAGGAGCAATTTCAAATCTTACATTATTTGCTTTGCAAATACTATTTCCCCCAACAGTTTCTTCATCCACATAAGTTGCTCCATCTGCAATCCTGACTGTGTAAAGAGTTTGTTCATCAACTATTGTGGAAATCAAATATAGTTTGAAATATCCAAGATAATCAGAAGTAGTTGTAGACCCTCCTGCACCAAACCCGGCAGAACGCCTCCCAATAGGGTTTATTCCTGTCTTTCCCCCATCACCCGTAATTCTGACAAGAGCATTTACATATTCCTTTGCACGAGGCCTTGTATCAGCACCAATAGCATATCCCATAATCTATTCCCCATACACTTTCCTAGGAAGGCTCAGACCATTCCATGATGTGATAAAATGTTCAAAAGATTCATTCCAGATAATATCTTTATAATCCAAAAGAATATCCCCATTCTCTTTCAAAGGAATTGGGTCACTGATATTCAGCTCAGGATGAAAATCACTATAATAACCAAATCCATTTACAACATGAAGTGCGTCTGGGAAATTAGTTTTATCACTAAGAATTCTCGAAGGATTTGAACTGAACTGGATTCTCCTTCTTTTACTAGAATCCCCTCCGACATTAAAATAATATCCAAGATTAGGATAAAAATCAGAGTATAAAGGTTTTTCACATTCCAATTCTATATTCAAAGTAATTTTATAATACTTTTTATCGGTTGTTAGAAAACTGCTTACAGAACGAAGCAATCCAGTCTTGGCTTTTATATATCTTCCGGCTATGAAATAATCACGCTTATTCATAGTCATTCTCAAATCATAAATATTTTCTATATTATTGATATTCCTGATAGGAACATAATAATGAAAACAAAGGACTTTATTTATCAACTGTTTATTCTTATAACAAATCTCTCCGCTGGAAGAATGAATCACTTCCAAAACGGATTTATTCAAATTCTCTGAAATATCCCTTGGATTTGTTATATTGATTTTATCCGCTTTTAATGAATATGCTATGGAAGATTGATAAACCTTATCATATTCACAAATTTCATATGCTGAATTTTCTACAATCATTCGCCCTCCCCATAATTACTATTAAATGAAACCTCTTCTTGGAAAACCTAACGGAGTCCAATCTGCTATTACAGAATCATAATATTTCACTACATTTATTTTACTTTCTTCCATTGCCTGTTCCATTGTTCCAGAATAAATAAGTCCATTACTTGCAAGAACAATAGGTTCTTCCAGATTCTTATAATCAACCATTGCCGCATATTTTGGATTTGTACCAGATTTTACGGTTGAAAAATATCCTATCTTCTTTTTCTTTCCAGTAGTTGTATCATAACTTGTTCCATCATATCCTGTACACCAACAAGCAACAGGAACACTATCAATATCAGGTCCAATCCATGATTGAAGGTCAACAATCTTAGATTCATCCTTTGCTATTGCATCTGCTTGTGTCATATATGCAGAAAAACTGGTTCCTACTGATCGTGATTCATATAAAGGTTTTTCAAATGATATTTCAATTTTTACCGCCACGCTATAATAGGAGGTTCCATTATATTCAGACATTGAAGGAATAATGCTTCTCAAAACTCCGCTTTTCTTTCCAATGATAATTCCGGCTATCTGTACATCCTTACCATTCACAGTATTCAATACACTTCTCATCCAAAGAGGGTTAAAAGTTTTTGTTCCATAAGTGAATGACAACATAAAATTATAAAGCTTTGCATTTCTATAAACAGGTTTTCCTACAGCATTTGTTATTATCGCGGTTTTTACTACCTGTTCGCCTTGCGCATTTATTATATATGTAGTGTCTTTTTTATAAGAAGTGCAGGAATAATCATCATAAGTAATAGGCTCTAATACTGCTCCGATAGCATCTTGTAACCAAGGAGCTTCTTCACTTGAAAAACCACTTATCTCAGACTTCTTATAATTTACAACATAATCCCATTTAGAAAATGGACCATCTACACCACTACACCAAGTATCTCCATTTTTCTTAAAATCTGCATCACTGGATTTATTGATAGAAATATCTGTCAATGGAATTCCCGATAAAGAATCTCCATAAATAGGAAGTCTAACAGTTTGAGTTCCTAACTTTGCATAACCATAAATAGTATTTGCAGTATCGGTTTTATCAACAATGAGTTGATAAGTATGTTGATAACTCTCTCCTACTGAATCAACATTGCCTGTATTTTTATCAAGAACTATTCTTCGTATCGCCATTAATCATTCCCTATATAAACCACATTTTATTCATACTATATAATATAGCACACTTTTACAAAAAGTCAAGTGTAAATTAAAAATATCACAAAGAACTCGAAGTTATTATAGTATCAGCAGTTCCTGTCATTTTATTTACCATTCCTTGTGCATTCTTATCTATGCTTTCCAAAACACCTTTAAAGCTTATCAAATGACCGAGCATATCATCTGTATTATCTTTAATATCCTTTACATTATCTTTGTTTTCTCTGTAAACTGTCTTTGCAATTATATCAAAAGCTTCTTTACCACCCATTTCAACAGCAGATGTTTCTCTAATAGCTGTTCCTAATTGTCCGGGAACTGATTTTTTCAATAACTCAAAATAATCCCCATATAAAGACTTAAATTTATCTATCTCTTCCTTTGGAGGGGTCATTCCGGGAATTATATATTCCTGAAGTTTCTCATATTGTATTGTAACTTTATTAAAAGCTTTTTCTTTCTTATCTTCTATAGAAAGACCTTTTCCTTCATATTCTAATATTTGCTTATCAATATCCATAATAGAATCTTCAATAGATTTTGAAAGAGATTCCATTTCTTTTGTAAGTTTTTGAGTTCCTTTGGAAAGCTCGTTCTGGTATATCATTCCTTTTTTCAAAGTATCTACATATCTTAAATATTCGGCAGAATCTGCTCCGAAAGAACTTTTTAAATCTGCAAAAAATTTATCATAAGCTTCTTTTTGCTGAGCTACATCTGTAATGTTTGAAATCTCAAATAAAATCTTTAAATCTTCTTTTATGGTAGCGTTCTGCTTAAGTTTTTCAAGAGCAATTAAGTTTTCTTTAATAATTTCAGAAATGGATTTTTCTTTTGAAAAAGTTTTAGCCAAAGTATTAAAAGCATCTTTTGCAGATTTCTCAATCTTCGCATAATCTTTTCCAATTTCTTGAATTAAATCTCTGTAAGATTTTAAATTTTCAAGAAATCCTCCGACAGCAAATTCGCCTTGTGTTTTTCTTATTAACTCTACAAAAGAATTTATATATTTAGAACTCTCTATCATTTCCGTATTAAATCCTGAAAATCCACTAAGAGCACGTTCTGTAATTTTTGACTTATATTCTAAATCAACTATTCTCTTGATGGGTTCCATTTTCTTAAACTCAGCATCTTCTAATTCTTTTATTATATTAGAAAGTAAATCTCTATTTGATTTTTCAAGCTCTATGGAAGGTTCTTGTACTGTTTTAATTTTCCCTTGAAGATTTTTTAAAGATTCTCCAAGTTCTTTAGATGCTCCGGGAACTTTTGCAATAGCTTCTTTAAGCATGTTAAATTTATAAATTAATTTACTATATTCCTCTGTTCCTTTTTTAGTATTAGCAAATTCTTTATTAAGTGCAATCACTTGTTCTCTAAGTGATGCAATGCCTTGATTTTCTTCTGGAACGGAGAATTCTAATTTAATTCCAAGAATTCTATTTGCTAAGTTAGTCATAGCATCACCAAATTGCTCTGTAAATCCAAAAATTCCTAAAGTGAGTATGTCTAAAGAAGCTCCGACAGCAGAAACTATAGTTACGAGAACTGCTCTTACTAATTTTGGAATAGAATTAATATTCTCCCATATTTCTTTTATGGCATATGACCATGACCCGGTTAGTTTGAGTAATTCAGACATCCATGAATATGTTTTTTCAATGGCTACTACCCAAATAGTTATTCTATTCACAATTAAATAAAATATCTTACTAAGATTAAGTGCTGAAAGAATTACTGCATGCGGAATTCCTATTTTTGCAAAATATGTTCCAATCTTTAAAGCTTGTTTAGCAAGGGTTGAAGTTCCTACAATAAGACCAGAAGAAATTGTTAATCCGGCTAAAAGAGTTCCTATCTTTTTAAAAAGTAAAACTGTAGATAAAACACCTATTAGAGCAGCTCCTATGCTAACAATTTTTACAAGAACACTTTGTCCAAAACTCAGATTCATATTTTCATTATATTTTATTAATGCACTATTAACTTCTTCAAATAAAGTTTTAACCCCAAGCAAAACATTTCTAAAAATACTTAATGATTGAGTTGAATTAGTAATGTTTGAAATAAAAGTACTTATAGAAGCAGATGTTTCATCAAAAACCTGTTTAAGTGATTTTTGAATTTCAACAAAAGCCGCTTGAGTAGCTCCTGCTACGTTTGTTTTATTTACAATTTCATCCATATTTGTTTGATAAAGAGCTAGACTTTTGGAAGCAAGAACGGAAGCCGCTCTAATATCCCGGTAATTAAAGCCTAATTCTGCTAATTTCTCAGTAGCTCCTCCTGTGGCATCTCTTATCAAATCAAAAGCTCTTTTCAATCCAATTACTCTAACAGCCGCCGCTGAAGAAGCATATCCACTATCTTGAAAAAGCTTATTTAACTGCTTATTTCCTTTTGCAAACTTCAAGATGGCACTATTAAGAGAAGTAACAGCAACGTTTGTTTTATAACCCATATCAGTAAGAGTAGCTACAGCGGCAGAAACTTCTTCAAAGGATATTCCGGCACCTGCTGCAACAGTAATAACATTTCCAAGATATTGAACAAGTTCACTCATGGGATTGATACCACGTTCAACTGTCTTGAACAATACGTCAGAATAATATTCTGCTTTATTTGCAGATTCACCATAAGCGTTCAAAATCTTAGAAATAAGTTCAGCTACTTTTTTAGTTTCAGTAAATCCAGCTACTGCTGAATATGCAGAAGCTCTTAATACAAGCATTGCATCAGAACCTTTTATTGTAGCAGAGTTGATTTCATACAAAGCTTCTGCAAGATCGGTTTTCTTAATACCTGTAGCTTGACTTAATTGTAAAATACCCGTAGTCATTCCTGCTAATGAAGCTTCAGATTCACGAGCAATCGTATTTATCCTGCGCATGATTGATTCAAGATCAATTAATTCAGTAATAGATTGTTTAATTGCACGGACAGTAGAATAAATAACACTGCCGCCAATAAAGGCAGCAACAATAGAACGAAATCCTCCAGCGAGAAGATTTAAACCAGATGTTGAGGTTGTAGTTGTTAGTGAATTTAATGCAGAAGTTGCTTTTTTAGTAGAACCAGATATATTCTTAGATGCAAGGGAAACTTTCTCCATTGCATTTGCCAATTCTATAAACTTTGAATATTCAGGAGCATTGGCAAGGCTTCCTAGATCAATAATAAGACTTCTAATAGATGTGACTAAAGCACTGCTGTCAAAAGTTGTTTTTTTGCTTGCACTTGAAAATGATTCCAATGTTTTGAAAAAATAACCAAGTTTACTTAATGAAGATGTTATTGCAGAAAATACTTGAAGATTTTCTCCTTTAAATTCCGTAGATAACATTGTTGTAAGAGATTGTAAAAATAACTTTATACCCGTTACTTTTTCATTAGCACCCATAGTATCAAGTTTTGTAAGACCTTCCATAGGAAGCTTTGAAATAATATTCAATGCGTTTGAAAGGGTTAAAAAAGTTTTGGAAAGCTTTGCAACCATTCCCCCTCGGTCAAGCTTTTGAACAGATTTTAATCCAAGCATAAGGCTTTTTAAAGAATCAAGTCCTGTCCAAGCTTTTTCAGAACCCGCTCCAGTTCCAGAAGTAATTGATGTTTTTATTTTTTCATTTACTTCTTTAGCAACATCTGCAACACTACTTCCAGATTTAATCTTTCCATACAAACCTTGAAAAGCAGATTGGATTCCTTTTCCTGCTCCATCGAGTTTGCTTCCAAGAGTTCCAAAAGTATTGCTAATATTCGCAAAGGATTTATCTACAGTGATAAGGCTTTCTTGAATTCTCTGAATATCATCAGCGGCAGCTTTAATAGAAGCACTAGCGCTTTCAAAAGTAGTTCCAACTTTTGATAGAGCTTCTTGGGTTTTACCAAAAAACTCATTAGTTCTTTTCATGGCATCGTCACACGCTTTAAAAGCGTTTACAAAACTTTGGCTATCAGCTACTAATGTAATTTCATCAGCCATGAAAGACTCCTATATAATAATATAAAGAAGGCTCTGGAATAGAACCTTCTTATAAATTTTAAGTAACTGAAACTCCGGGAATTGATTTAGCCCAATTAATAAACTGGTCCTCTTCTTTTCTTTGTTCCTCATCTCTTTCAACATTGGATTTAATTGAAATCATATATTTCTCAAGATTTCTATTAACCTTTGTATCTTTTTCAGCACAAACTTTCGTAAGAAGTGCCAATGCATAATCTTGTTTCGTATTGGCTCTCTTCTTTTTATCGAGAAACGCAATCCAATACATAAGCAATTCTACATCCATTTCTTCCAGCATCTTGCGCGGATCTGAAAATCCTAATGCCAGAGCAACTTCAAAAATCTGCTCCAACATTAGGTTATGGATTAGTTTTTTTCTGCTTGATCCGTATTAATTCCGGAAAATTTGGTAATCTGCTCAACAACTTCTTTCACAAAATCAACAGGAAGTGCTCTCAATTCACTGACGGTAAGTTTCGGAATTTCCAAACCCTTACTCATAGTTTCAAGAAGAGTATCTTTTCCAGTTCCTTCAAGAATACTTCCGGGAAGCTTTTTAATCACAACAGATTTTCCCTGAACTTCAACTTCCTTTGTCATTTTCGCGAATTCTTCCAATGCCGTGTTCGTCCAATATTCTGCCATTCTTGTCTCCTTAGTTTAGCAGTTATTGTAAAGCCTTATTAAACTTTACTTTAATATATAATATAGCACACTTTTTACAAAATTCAAGTAAAAGATTGAAAAATAATCAAAAATAATTCACAGATGATTATCATATTCTGAAAACCAATCTGTGAACTATTCTACTTAATTAGGAAACTTTAGCACCGCCAGAAGCAGTAAACGTATTCAAACCAACCGTAACGGATGCAGTAGGCATCTCATTGGTCGTAAGTTCAGACGGTTCATAACTCTTCAGATATGCCGTAGTGCTGGTAATCGTGGCAGCAGTACTTCTATTTCCACAGGTTCCAAACACCATCGTAAGAGTCTGTCCACCACCAGCTGCAATAAGCGCAAGAGCGGCATTGGTATCCTCAACACGATACACGCATGTAAGAGTCATTTCCGAAGGTTCGCTCAAATCAGCCGGAGCATATTCACGCTGAGTAGCAGTTTGGTTCGTAGAAATATCAATCTGATCTCCAGCAGAGGCTCCCGGAGGAGTCACCGAAGTACAAGTAAATACAAGCGTACCGAGTGTAACACTAATATTATGACCTGTAATTTCATAATTTTTAGGATTCGCCATTTTTAATTCTCCTATTTCTTCTAAACTAGTTTAAAGTAAATCAGATTATTCATCTGAACTATATGAAAACTTATCTTTATAAATTCAGTTTGAGCTCTTTCCTGAATTTCAGATAAGTTAATCATTCTATCAATTTATCAAAAAAGCTCTAAAAGAAATGTTTACATTTATACAAGTCTTATCAGAACCTTTTTCATAAAGCATTGCCGTTCCTTCACATTCATCAATCACAACCTGTAAATCCTCATCAAAAGCTAATCCCGTATCTGTTGAAGTTATTTCAGTTGCTACAGTATATGGACCTTTTTTATAAGCCGCTCTCAAAATATCCGCTAATTTTCTTGATAAACTTCCAGTATTCTTATCTCCGAAAACAGATAGAGTATATAACCCTTTCAAAGTATCAAAATCTTGTGAATAACTTCTTTCAGAAGCCGGAAAAAATCTCTCGGCTATGTATAATCCTTTACTATTCTCTTCATAAGTTCCTTCAAGACATACTGGACAAGTAATTGTATGTGCAGTTTGCATATCTTTCAGAAACGATCTGAAAAACGCTTGAACTATATAATGATCTATACTGCTCATTTACCAAATATCACTTTCGCTATATCTTTATTTACTTGCTTCTGTAATTTACTTAAATAAAACTTCTTTATTGCATCCAATGCTTGTTTTGTTCCCTCTCGTGCATAATCACTAGGTCTTAGCGGAGGGGTTTTTCCAGTATTGCTTTTCCATCCCCATTCTTCAACATGAGGTGAATACCCATATCCGCTATCAGATTCTGCATCATTTTTTATGATTAGCTTAAAGGATGATTTTGTCTTATATGAATCCAATTTATTCATAACTCTATCATATCCTATGGCTCGTATATAATTATTTGTGTCAATAAATTCAGAAGCTCTTGCTCTTTCTCCTTTTGGAACTATTGATTCTGAAAATCCTGTAGAAGAAATTCCCGGATCAGCTTCTCCTTCCAAAAACATTCTTGTTGCATAAATAAAACGTTCTGTTCTAACTGGAGCATGTTTCAAATATATTTCAAAATATGCAGGGATAAAATCTCGAATCACATCTTTTGAAAAACCAATTGCAACTTGCTGTGCATAATTTTGTAAGTTTGATTGTACTCCTATAGTAAGCCTAGGAACGTTAAACTTCCATTTAGACATAATCTCATACCTGTTTCCTTACTTGAAGCATCACAAGTGCCTTATTTGCCCCGGAATTAATATCCCTATGTGAGACAATCATATAAGTTGTACCAGCAATGGTAATACTGTCTACATTGTCCTGAACATCTGTAAAATCAATCCCTTTGCCAATAACTTTAGAATCTCCTTGTTGTATACCATAAGTCTTTGTCTCATAAGCTGAATATTTCAGCAAAGGAGAGGTAATCACATTTGTTGAAACAGTTGTTTCCGTCCTAGTTCCTTTAATAATATCAACAGTAGCACCAAGTGTTTTCTTTACATAAACAGTTGCAACATTTCCAAGAACATCAAGCAAGGTATCTGCTAAACCACCTTCTCCACTAAATATCTCATCAAATATATTTGCCATTTATTTTCAATACCTTATCAGCATAACACTTTTAGTATCACCTTCAGAAACCGTTCCAAAAAGCTCAAGATAATCAATAGCATCAAAAGATACTTTTCTAGGAATAAACTCTTTGCTCAATTTAATTGACATAACATCCATTTTAGCTTCACTAAATCCTTGTGTAAGAATTGACGGAAGTGAAATGCTATTCGTTGCAAGATATTTTGCCTGTTCAAACTGCGCCCATTTAATTTTCTCTGGAATTACTGTATCCTCATACTCTCTTCCGTGTCTGTCAACTAGATCGGTTCGGGGGAACTGTAAAGACTGTTCCCCGTCAGCAAGAGTACCAAAAGCAGTCAACAACGTGTCATTTATCATTACAGCCTGTATCATACGAGCAATAAGCTCATCATCTTCCATCGCAAGAAACGTGGAAGCCTCGCTCCTATTAGCAAAATAGGCTTTTAATTCTTCCAAAGTTCCATAAGAATTGGAATTCTCTCCACCTATTGTTGTATCCAACGCATCAAATGATATTGACATGAATTATTTACGCCTTATAAACAATCGGATTTGATCTAGTCCCTAGAACCTTTTTATTCTGCCTCTGAATTTCTGCCGAGATAATATCTCTCATACTTTTCTCTCTCGGTTTAATTGCAGATTTCAGAAGAATGTGCATAGGAATATCTTCAGTCAAAGGCTGAAACGGACTATCATTAATCTTTTTCTGTTTGAGTTCTTTTGCTTTCTGCTCAAGTTCCTCAGGAGTATAATCATCCAAAGACTTAACCGGATTTACTTTCTCAATCATTTTTTTAGCGCTTTCGTCATTAGTGACTTGTATGATCGTAGAAGAAGCTTTTGCATCCTCTTTAATCACATTTGAATTTCTAGCCATATTTTTTCCTTTTATCAAGTTAAGCTAGGGAGAGAAATCACTCCTCTCCCTAGTGGAGACTGCTGCAAGAACTATGCAGGTTTTATCCGAGCGTTGCAATAGCAACAAATTTAATGCGTTCGCGTTCCGTCCAAGCGCGCGTCCAAGAGCTGGCAAGCGCAAGGTTGGCATAAGTCAAACCGTGTGCAAGAGCCGGAGTGGTCGTAACATTGACCTGATAACCACGCGGATGAACCAGAATGGCTCTGCGAGAATAAAGAATCTCTTCGCCCTGTCCGTTACCACTTGCAGGATTACGTTCAATTTCCTGTGCAATTCCGGGATCACCATAATTGAGAGAAAACACACCAGTTCCAAACATGTAAGTGTAATATTTATAAACACTTCCACCCAAGGAAACTTTAGGCATATTTTTGTCAATGATAACACGCATTCCGTTATAAGTTTTGAACAGAGTGTTGTTTTCAGAATCGCGAACAAAATCAATAAGGTTCTGCTGTTCAAGATTCGTATAAACAACCGGGTGCATGGCAATCATGGTAAGGTCTTCCATGTATTCGCCAAGATAACCACGAGCAGTAATAATAGAAGCCGCACCGAGAGTGGAGACTTCACCCGTTCCGGTCTGTGCAGAAATATCATACACAAGGTCAGAATCATGGCTAGCAACGGATTCAGCAAGAATACCTGTAGCGGCATAGATGATGCGCTTCTCACCATCAGCCGTCCAGAAGTCATCAACTTTCATTGCAATATCATACATCGGACTAGACCCTGCAAGCAATCCAGCAATATCTTTAGCTCCCCACGACTCATTCACAAAGGTCTTAGTAGCAATTTCTCTGCTGGCAGTAATACCACCGGGGGTTGAATTCACATCAGAATCATCACCGACATTAGGCTCGGCAATAGTAATCGGATTCCAGAACGGAAGAGAGATAACATCCCCTCCTTGAACAGCATCCATCAATTTAGTAACAGCAGGGTCACTGAACGCAACTCCACTTTTAATAAAGGCATTCCTTTCCAGCAAATCCAAACTATTATAAGGTGTAAAAAGTTCTGGAACAACAACATCAGTAATTTTAACAACGGCCATAAGGCTTCTCCTATTTTAAATTTCAAACTTTCTTTGAAACTACTTTAAGAAGGATTATTTAGCCTCACGCCGCATAATCTCAGAGAATCACTCTCTAGACTTCTCTTATAGTCTTTATTTATAGGGAGCACCATGCTCCCTTATATTTATTTTTTATATTTTTCAGCCAGAGCGTATGCTCTATCAGGATTATCCTTAAAAAGCTGAACTCTTTTTTGCATATTTTCTTTAATACGATATCCTTTACTATTAGGATTAAATACTTCTTCCCAATTAACTCCACCAAGACTGCTAGGACGATTTGCACCGGCAGATACATTTGCTTTAAGAAGGAATGGACGATCTTTCCAGAGAACATCATTCAGCCACTGTTTAACAGTAAGCAAACCATCTTTGGTAACAAACTTCTTAGTATCTTTATTCAACTCCAAATCACGCTTTGCAAAATCAAGAGCAACATCAAGACCCCCTTCAACACCTTTTTCAGCATAAGCTTCACTAAGCTGGGAAAAAAGCATCAATCCGGTAATCTCTCCTTCTTTTTCAGAAATGATTTTATCTTTTTCTGCAATAGAGGAATTCCAATTATTCTGATACTCAAGCAACTGAGCTTGATGTGCAGAACGGGTATCTTCCAAACGCTTCCTGAAATCTTCTTCGGTTTTAGAACTTCCGGCAACTTCGAAGTTCTTAAGTTTACTTTCCATTTCACGAGCAGTTTCAGGAGTAAGTGTTCCAAACGCTTTCAAATTCTTTTCGGCGGCTTCCCGGAAAGCACGTTCTTTATTCAAGGCAGTCCGATAACCTTCAATATCTTTTTCCGATTTTGCGCCAACCGCATTAAGCTGATAAGCTTTAATTTTAGTTTTAACACCATCTTTCTCAACTTCTTGTTCTACCTCTTTATAGAGAGGACGAAAGGTTTCTTCAATGGACTCAAGATTTTCCACTTCAAAATTCAGTTCTGGCATAACATCTCCTAATTTACCAATCAAGAATCACTCTTGATTATTTATATAATCTCAAAAATCTCACATCCTTGAGCATTATTTGTAAGTATGGTAATTTACTTTACTATATAATATAGCACACTTTTTTAAAAATTCAAGTAAAAATTTGTAAAAATATCAATTATTTTCTACTTTTCTTTGATTTAAATACATTTTAAATGAACTTTTATTATAAAATCATAGATTTATGCTCTTCAAACAGTTCCATCTATGATTTCAATAATTAACACCTAAAATTAATTTGCATCATTCTGAACTACAATCTTTGCAACTTTCTTTTTAGGATTTGTTTCAACAGGTTCTACAGGTTTAAGTTTATTTATTTCAATATCAAGAAGAGCTTTCTTTTTCAAACTTTCAAATTCAATATCTTTTTGCATCTGAAGTTCTGCCCTCTTTATAGCCAAATCCCTAGCATCCTTTTCAGCCTGAGTTTCTCTTCTTGCTGTATTCCATTCATCAAAAGTCGTAATCGGAGTAAAGTTCTGTGCTCTCAGATTAAGATAAGTATCATAATCAGAAATAATAACCCTATTAGCATTAACGGTAGAACTAATTGAAATAAGGTCAGAAAGCTGAGGAGATGTATGAAATTCTGTAACCGGAACAATAGAAATGCTATCAATACCAGACTCACCTTCTTGTGGAATATTACCGTTCCATTCAGCGGCTTTCTTAATAATCAGGGCAAATCCTTCAGCAATAGTTTTTGAAATGGATTTAAGATTACTAGTCCTCAGTGAAATTCTTTTCCCAACACTAGTTCCACTTTCATCTCCTGCATTTTTCAAAATGGACAATCCAAGAGATTTAATATATTCAGTAGTATTCTGAATTGCAAGCCTATATTCAGACAAACCTACTCCGTTGCTTTCTACCAATTTCAAATCAGCTTTTTCAGAAGATACAACGCAAACTTTATTAGTTCCAACATATATATCCTTATCAGAATCTACTCCGTTTGCAAAATAAATTCCAAATCCTGTTTTATAAAGATACTCCCTGAAGTCTGCATTCAATCCATAAAGATATAAACAACCTTTGCAAATAGGATATGCAAGAGGCTTTTCAGGATATAAAGACATTTCAGTAGAGCCAAAGCAAAAGAAAGGAATGGAGTTAGAATATGACCCATTCAACCTTGGATAACGAATTTCAGTACCATCTACTTCGGCAAAACCGTTTGCATCAGGTGCAGGAGGATTGAATATAGCTTTTGTAAATCTATCTCCTGTATAAGTATAATACAGAGGCTGTTTCAAATAAATCTCTCTGATAGTTCCATCAGAATCATAATAAGTATCTTTTATCTTCAATCCTAAAAATCTAAACTTCTCAACAGTTTTTGCAGACAAAGATTCATTTTCATAACTTGTAAAACTCTCATCCAGAAGAATCATAGTAGGAATTTTTCTTCCATTGAAAATAGAGTATCCCCAATTACGAATAGAACGTGTTCCATATTTAATCATACTTGGAAACAAATCTGCTTTCATCTCGATTGTTTCAGGAGGATCAAGAAGAATTCCGCATCTGGAATATTTAATCACATCATCAATGACTTCTCCATAAATATCCATGAAGGTTTTATTTGCTTCATCTGTAGGAGAAATAAGATACTCCTTTTCAATCTTTTCAGGAACATTTACTGTAGGGTCTTTTTGCCTGAGCATTCCATTTACAGCAGAAAGATAATCATAAGTATATTCAGGAAATTGTGCATTCCTCAAATATCTTGCATAAATAGCCGCTCCATAAACAGCATCTGAAGCCATTCCTTCTGTTTTACTCAAATAAGTTTCAGTCTTACTCTTAATAACAGCTTCTCCATCCACACAATCATCAATCAAATCCCAAACCCCTTCATAATCCTGATAAGCTTCATGATCGACAATTCCAGAATTCTTTACATCATCATTTTCTGCATACATAGTAAATTTTCCTTAATATATTAAAAATGTATATCTCGTATAACAACTGTTTTAGGTTCTATATAAGCATTCCAGATTGCATAAACAAGAACGTCTACTTGGTCATCATGTTTATGTGACATTGCCGGAGAAAATTGTGATATTTCCAACAAGAAATTAGCTACCCATAAACTTTTCTCTGGAATGTAAATTCTCTTCCCTTGAACATATGGAAGTGCTTGTTGTGCTCGTTGAACCTTCTCTCCTTTTGGAGCAATATCAATAATGGGAAGTCTTGTATCATTTCTAAGAGTCTGAACCAATCCCTGCCCTGAAGAACGAAATTCAATGAAAAATCCTTTGAAAATACTATTTGAAAATCGAGTTCTTATTGCCGTGGCAAAACTAATTGCATTCCTTGTGAGTTCAGGCATTTCCCATTTACCCTTCATCAAGTCAAGCAGATATAAATTTTTATTAACTTCCCCAACAGCCAATAGAACAGAACTATCAGAATAAGTTTTTGCACTAACTGCCGTATCTGCAAATATCTTTACCGAATCAAATTTTTCTGGAATATTATTATAATTCTGGAACCAATCCGTTTGAAATAAAGCTCCTCCCTTTGGAACTGGATTCTGCTGATACTGTGCTTCAAATTCATAAGTATTTTTTTCTTTATATTCAAAAAGCATTTTCTTTGGAACTTTATATTCCCAATAAGAAGCAGCTCCTGTTTTTTCAATCTCATCATTAATATAATCATGAGCAAATTGTTTTACATTCTCTGGAAAAGCATCATAAATTTCTCTGTCAATAAGTGCAGGGATTGAAATATGCGTCCAATTCTCCTTAGCCTGAACAGAAAGCAAATATCCTGTAGGATCATCTTCATTGAGTCTCTGCATAATCATAAGAATGGGAGTTTTACCTTCAAGAGCACGTCTACTACTAACCGTACTTGACAGAACTGTATTTGCTTCATCTCTCTTTGCCTTGGAAGCCGCATCCATCACTTTTATAGGGTCATCAATAATAATGCATCCGGTAAATCCTTCTTCCATATACCCCCCGCGCTTACCGGTGATACCACCTTTCAAAGAAACAGCAACAAATTCCCCTGCATTTATTTGATTTCCATAAGATAAAGTCCATTCGGCTTTTTTATCATTATCAGCTTTAAATGAATAATTTCCATACAAGGCTCTGAACTCTTTTGAACCAATAATATCTTTTACAGCAACTGAATGAGATTCAACGAGTTCTGAATCATAAGAAATTTCCAAAAATCGACAATGTGGTTTTTTAGAATAACAATAAGCCGGAAACAATCGGCAAAGCATTACACTTTTAGAAGCTCCGGGAGAGATATTGATAATAACATTTTTCAATTCCTGATTATAAACTTGCTCAAGAATTTTGCAAAGCCATTTATGATGCCAATTCATAAGCATTGTTTCACCAGTAAGAACCTTGAAAAAATAGGATGCAAATTTAGAAAAATCACTATCAAAGATTTTCCTTACAATAGCCCTTTCTTCCACTTCCATTTCCATAACATCAAAATTATAATCAACTGCCATTATCTAATACCTCAGCATCTTTTATCTCTTCTTTCATTTCTTTTGTATCAATAGATAAACCATTCATACGATTTAACATATTTTTGACAGCATCTTCAGAAACATTGATAACATTCTGAGTATTATTCTGAACAAAACTGTCAGATTTTGCTTTCTGCCATCGGTTAGGCGATCTATTAATCAATATCATTTCAGCAGCACGAGCATCCGGTGGAATTTCTTTTTTCAATATCTTTTCTTTTTTCTGAACAAGTTTCATCACACCATCTCTATCTGGTTCATAAATATTAGTGATTTCTACATCAGTAGTATTCATTCCAATAGCACGTCTCTCTTGAGAAGATTCAACTCTTTCAACCATGCTCAATTTTCCTTGTGCAACTGCATTCCTAAACTCTGGAAACCATCTTTTAAATAGATAAAATTTCTTTCTGCTCAATCCCAAAAAAGAAAGTATATTCTTTTCAGATTCTTGTGCATAAATCATATTGGAAAGTTGAAATAATTTGTTACCTACATTGCTTACATAATCAGCTTTATCCTTTTCTGAAGGAAATCTCAAATCAATTATATCAAACTTTTCATCAGGAATTTCACGGGGAATTACATTAATAGATTCATCAAGCTTCTTATCATTCAACCAACTCTCATTATCTATTTTAACCAGTTCTTCCGTCATTTTTGAAAATTCCTCTTCATAACATTTACCCATTCATCTGCATGAGTTTCCAAAATCTGATTATAAGACCTGTCACGGGCTTTCTTAACCTGATCCATATAGAACTCCTTATCACTGAACAATCGAGTTGCAAGAGTATTCAAATCGTCTCCATTGGTGAATAGAAGGTCTGTCTTTCCTTGATACGGAGGAATATCCTGTAGCAAAATAGGAATACCAGATTTATCAGCTTCATAAAGTTTTATTGCACTCTTACATCTATTAAATATACAATCCTTCAAAGGCTGAATATAAAGAAGAGGCTCCACAGAATCCCGGCTGTACAAATAATTATAAACATTTTGAGATTTTACAAATTTAATATCAGCTCCGCAATCTCTTAAACGCTTATTGCTTCCTCCTTGAATAAAGAATTCATATTTATTCTTATTTGCTATGATCCAATCCAATGTGCTATCAAAGTCATCACAATTATCAGCAAGTCCATTATTACAAAAATGAGAACTAGAGCATGAGATAAGAATTCGGGGGTGTCTATGAAAATCACTGTATCTTTTTGAGATTTTTTCTGTGTCATATAATCCGTTTCCCCAAAATGCAGGAAGGTAATTATCAATTACTTTAAATTTCTTAATGTCAAGATTCAGCCGTTTGGAATAGTATTGTGCAAGCACATCAGTTGTAACGGTTACTATATCTGAACCTTCCATAAAATGTTTAACCGTTTCATCTTTTATTTGTTTATAAGAATCCTTATATTCATTATAATCTGGAAAATCATCGGCAAACATAATATCATCATAATCCGTAATCACAGAAAAACCAAGTTCATTGGATAGTGCTTTTACTTTATCAAAGTAATTTGTGCACATATCCAAAGCAACTCTCTGCAATCGTATATTATCACAATATGTCAAAAATTCAATATCCTTAATAAAAGAACCACTTTCATTAAAAATGGCAGAATCTCCATAAGCTGAAGAGAGAATAGCTGTAACGGCTCTGCTTCTATAAAATGATACTGCTCCATTTCCTAAATAAGAAGAAGCAAAAAGATATTTATTTTTTAACATAACTCTCCAAAATTAAACAAACTATTACTTTACACAAAGAATCCATTATTAAATTATGCAAGAGTTTTTAACCACAGTATAATCGTGGTAGGTGACATACTCTTGCTTAACCTATAATCTCTCTAACTATATAATATAGCACATCTTTTTTAAAAATCAAGTATTATTTAAAAAATAATTGCTAATTTTTAAATAATTTACTCAATTTCAGGAACATCCACAAATGTTCTACGAGGAAATTCCCATTCCCTGCGAATCTTATTTGCGGCAGAAATTGGAATAAAATATCCAACAATCCTTGTATAATAATCCTTTACCTCTCCTCCACATTCAGGGCATTTATCATGTTTTCCCTGAGTATAATGATTATTAACGCAGTATGTCATTATTGTATTAATGGCAAAGTGTTGATTATTGCATTTTGCCGCAAATTTAATAATATGCTCTGCTTGCTTTTTACTAATCTTTTCATTAATCTGTGCATGTGTGATTGCACCTCCGCTAAACAACAAGTCATAGTCTCCTGCTTCTTCCAGACGTTCATAAATGGAAGCTTTCTTCCAAAGCGGAACAAATTGATTGGAATACATTGTATATGGCTGATTTTCTTTTCCAAAAATAATTGCATCAACTTTACTAAGCTTCCAGCAAAGAGTTTCTCCGGGTACAAATTCAGAATTATTTGGAAAATTCAATTCTCTAGAATAGATGTTGCTTTTATCCTTAAAGAAAGAAAGCAAATCACGCATAACATCCCCTTGGATATTAAACTTCTTCTTAAGAGTTTCTGCACACTCTACAATACCAGCACATCCAAAAGTGCTGAACAAACGATCCATTGAAAAAATCTTATTCATGAAAGGCTGAAGTCCTGCATCTGTGAGTCTTTGAATAAGGCTCCTATGTGCTTTCAGAATCTTTGCAGTTGAATGAATGTTTTCATTAAAAATCTTCCAAAACTCTTCAATAGTATTAGCCATTAAAGCAGGGCGCATAAAATTTACAGTGACTACTCGAATTGATCCCATTGAAACTGTAACATTTCCCAAAGAAGATATTTGACTTCCCTGCTTAAGCAATTCCCCGTCATTAATAAGTCTGCAACAGGAACATTGCTTATCTCCTTCAGAAATAAAAATATTATACCTAGTCATATCTGCATTATCAATCATCCATCTAAACCAAGAAGTTTCTGAAACTTCACCAGTTGAAAGTTTTGTAAAAGCACAGGTAGTAACTGGAAATCTGAATTGCGTTCCTCCTTGAGAAATATTTCCAGCATTAAAAACCTTTACATAAAGTTTCTGGACTTCCAGAGTATATTTCACAATCTCGTCAATGGAAAATTCAGTTCCATCTGGCTTTGTAAATTGATATTGATAATCTTCAGCCATTTTTGCAAGTTTAGCATCATCTGAAAGCGTAACATTGCTAAACGGAGGTTCACATCCAGACCTAGATAAAAAATTCAAAGAATAGATCAAACTCTGCATTTCATTTTCAATGCGTTTTCTAATTACCGGATCATTGCAAATATCTTCATAGGAAACAGGTTCTCCAAGAATCCCTTTATAAGACATAAGAATAGAAGCACAATCAATGAATAAAGTAGAAAGTGCAATAGCTCCGGCAGTATGATTGCTAAGCTGATGAAGCATCTCACAAACAGCTCCGATATAAGAATCCAACCTTCTGGCAGGAGTAGAGGGTGCTACTCCAAAATTACGCCCTTCCTGCACAAGAAAGTTTGTAGACATGGCCCAACAATAAACACGTTCCACTTTGGTACTATCTGCAAGATATAGAGAATAATCATACATAAGCATGGAAAGCCTGTCTGCTTCTTCTTTTCCATACATGGATTTCATTTCACGATAAAGAATATCAGCTCCATACAGCTTTCTGATAGGATTAAATGCTTCTTGAATAATAGCTTCAGAATTCACTTCATTTTTATTTGCGTTTGGATCAACAGAAATATCTGCAATCTTCCCAAGCATGAAATTCTCAATATTAGCAAGAATATTAAATCTCTTTGGATCAATCCCCTGTTCTTTCAGAATAGGATTTGTCAATTCTTCCTTATTATATTTCTCTTTCAAATGTTTTTTCAATTTATATGTAATATTTTTTCTTGTAATAGCCGCTTTTGCATCTGCTTCAAAACAATTAATCTCCTGCTCAACTTGCTCTTCATCACTCATATTATTTTCTTCCTTTAAATTTTATACATAATAAGCTTTATAATTCTCAATGCCAATAATATTCCCATCAGCCAATTTAAAAATCTTCTGATTAGTATTTACATCTTCCAGACTCTTCCCTTCCCATCTCCCTGTTTTAATCCAATCAAGAGCTTTCAAAACTTCCTTACTATAATCATCAACCTTTCCTCCGGTATACAATAAAGTTTTCATTCCATATTCTTTTACAATTCTCAAATATTCAATAAGATTCTCTCCACAACCACCATCTCCAAGAAAACATACAAAATCCGTATACTTTCTTTTCTTATTAAGAATATCTCTGAATTTCTCCAAACTCAAAGGTTCTCCAATAGGCTTCTCTCCATCTTTTCCCCAAGAACATCCATCACAATGAAATCTGCAACTCTTATTTGGAAATCCTACAAAAACAGTTAAACTTCCAGAAGAGGACATTGGAGCCTCTTTCCATGTAATCCCTATATCAAAAATGTTTATCATTTGAACTCCTTCATGTGATATAATATATAATAAATTTTTCATAAATCAAACCGAAATCTGAAAAAATTAGATAAAAAATCCACCATCATTTTAACTACGGTGGATTAATTACTATATAATATAGCACTGTTTTACAAAAAATCAAGCTCATTATATTTGTTTATTTTATATAAATCTTTTATAAGGAGCTTGACACTTAAATCTGTAACACAAATGTTTATTTTTTATTTTATTTATTAATTTCTATGCTCTTCAATCCTCTCTTAAATTCTTTTCTTCCACTAGAAATCTTTCCATTGAATTCTGGAATAGTTTTAATAATATTAATCACATGCTCAGCAGTAATTCTTCCAGAGCATTGAAACATTTGAGGAGTCATAAAATGCTTAGGACAAATATCTTCAGGCTTGATTTCTTCAATTTCCAACTGCTTGCATCCTGCTTGCATTTTATCAGACCAGCAACTATTGCAGAAGTGCCAGTTAATTGCCCTGTATGGTGTCTTAAACTCGTTTTCTGGATGAGAGAATCCTCCTATTACAACAGTAGGAGTTTTAGCAAGCCAAGATAGCCAAGACAACCCACTACATAATCCAATAAAGAAATCAGCATCCTTAATAAGATTCAATCTATCCTGCAATGGAAGTTTACCTGTAAAATCTTCTGCTCCATTATCAGGAAAATGACAGGTAGAAGGAGAAGTCTGTTCATCTGCATTATTAGAAGCATCAATAATAAAAACTCTATATCCAGCATTTTTCAAAAAAGAAATAACAGAATTCCATCCTTTAGGATTATTCCATTGTTTCTGCACATTAGACGCTTTTGCTGAAATGCAAACATATTTATCCTTAATCATTCTCGGAGCAGAAAGATCAACTTTTGCTCTGGTAAGAACATTACCCATCAGTCCAAGAGCATAGGGGATGCTATTTGCAAATCCTGCGAATCTCCAATCAAATGGAAGTTCCAACATTACTTTATTATCCTGATTCTGGTCAAGAGCCAGAATATACATAGCATAGAAATCTTCTTTGGTAGTATCAACTTTCTCAACAAATTTAATCTCAGGATATTGTTTCTGAAAAAGGAGAGATGTAAGAGACTTCATAACTACTGTAACATGACATTTATTCTTCTTCTGAAATTCTGGAACCGAAGAGAACCAAGCAATATCATCTCCAATACCACTATAGAAAGGAAGAGAAATAACAACATTCTTTCCTTTCAAATCCATAGTATGCTCGAATAGAAGTTTTCCTTCTTTCAGAATCCTGAACCTATATTTTACAAAATGCCGTCTACGGCTTTCCAATTTTCCATTCTTAATCAAAACTCCACGACTGATAAGAGTATTTGTAAAATCATCATACAATTCATAATCATATTCATTATCCTGATCCAGAGAGATAATCCTCAATCCGTTAAGGAAATCATAATAAACCATTCCAAAAGCATTATATCGAGGAATATCACCAACAAATACACTGGACGAACCATAATTATAGACTTTTGAAGGATCAATGAAAACCAATCCTTTTTCTTCCATCTGCTTAAGTTTTTCAGGAGTCATTATTAATCCTTCAAATATTTTGTCTGATAAGTCATAATCATTTTAAGTGCAAAATCTTTGGAAAGATCAGAAACAACTTTATAAGAAGTTTCATATGGAATATTCTTCAAAATATTTTTAGCAACTTCATTCAAATCGAATGGAACAACATAACTTTCCAAAATAGAATCCCAATCTTCCAAATCTGGTTTATCAGATTTACAACAAACATCATAAAGTTCTTTCAAATCAGAAGGAATATTCTTTCCAGAAGAAAAATTCAAGTTCTCTTCTTTTGTTCCAAATTCACCAGAAAATACCCAATAAAGAAAAATCTTATTAACATCCCCAAGCTTGAAACAAATATCCTCTGCTACAATACGAATAGAATTTTGAACAAGAATTATTGATTGATATTCTTCTTCTGTTCGTTGCTCTACTTTTGAAACTTGCTTGTAACACAAATAACTCATTTCAAGAATACTTACTTCCTTCTTAAACTCTTCAAACTTCATAATGCTCATAATACTTTCCTTTCTAATTTTTGTATAATATATAGTTCAAATTCTAAAAGTCAAGCATTTTATCAAAGAATTCCAGAAGATTTTACAGTAGCACGGGAAACAATCAACATGCTATTAAAAACCATTTTATTAAGAACCTCTTCAGAAATGAATTTCAAAGCCCCTTTACTGCAAAGAATAGCATCATGCAGGGAAATCCATATATACTGTGGGAAAGCCTTGCGGAGAGCCGGAAGAATGAGTTCTATGATAATCTTAGACTCAATCCTCTGAGAGATGATAGACATATTCAATCGGGGAAGATTTGCCATAAACTTAAGTACAGGTGTAAGCAGTCCTTTTTGACGTTTTTGCTTGGCAAGAGACTTTAATCTATTAACAATAGGCTTCAAATTCATATCTTCAACCTTTTTACAGGCATCAGCAGAGAAAATTAGGAACTCACGGAACTTTTTAAAGGACTTTTGGAGAGCCGAATCAGCAATATGATGGTAAAAAGCGGCAGTAATCATGAAATTCATATAAAGATAATCGGCTTTTCTCTCGGCGGCAGAACGGTTCTCCATAGCATCAAAAAGGGAAACAAATGTTTTATCAATTTTACGTTCGCTGTATGGATGGCTATCTATGGTATCCCCCCTGCTATCTTTATTCTTAGAATCATTCTCTTTTCTTTCAAGATTCTTCTTATAATTACTAATGATATGAGATTTAAAAATTGGAGAGAATTCTTTCTCGTACTTATAATCTAGAACAATGTCAGACGGATTAGAATAATCCTGCATAAGTTTATTAATCTCTATGGAGTGCTTGATAGCACTTTTAATTTTCTTTGGACCAAGAGCTTGTTCCAATTTAGTATAAGTCATTTCCTTCAATCTTCTCTGAGAATTGGAAGAGAACATAAAAGAGAGTAATGATTTCTTGGCATCTTTACGGATCGAGTCCTTATCATTATATATAGAGTATAGAATAGAGTTATCAGAATTTTCAGCGATATAGTTATATAAGTCATTTTCAGCGTTTGTGAAAAAGAGAAGAGCTTCTGAAACTTCCTTCATTCCTTTTCTGTCTTTTCTTTCTTCAAAGTATACAAATGCACAGGAAAGCATAATCAGGACAAACATAGCATGAACATCAGAAGCTTCCACAATCTGTTCATGGTTATTTTCAAGGCAGTCTCTATAATCCTTAGGAAGAGTATGAATATAGTTGTAAGCTCTTCCATGAGCAATCTTTGTTTTATACTTCTTTCCATTGAGGCTTTCTTCAGCAGCATGGATTAAAGACATTCTGATAGCTTCTTTAGGATATTTCTTTCTGAACTCCATGAAATTCTCTTTGGTATAAGCATAAGTAACACCAAACTTTTTCTGAGTGATTTTATCTGCGGTATCTGCATTGAACCAGACTTCATGATACTCTTCATCAAGCTTTTTATACTCTTCAGGATTTTCTTTTTTATGTTTCTCATAGTAATCACTGATAATATCTTCAAGTTCATGTAAATATTTAAGGATATTTTCTGAATCTGGCAATTCATCAATATAGGTTTTCGCCGATTCTTTGCACATCTCTACCGAAGGATCATAAAAAGTGGAGTTGTAACCATAAGAAGAAACTTTCACACCTTTGGTAATTTTAAGAATTTCGATTTCACGAAGAATTTTCTTAGTTGCTTCACAAGTATGCTTGCTTCCAAAATACTTATCAAGGATTTCATAATTCAAATCCACAGGTTTCTTTTTGGAATAGGCAAGGTCATCATAGGAAGTTTTGGTATCAATGTAGGAAACAAACGCATAAGCTCTGTCTCTGCATTCCTTGCGTTTTTTCTTTTGAAAAACTTTGAATGCAACATTCTGGCGAGTAAACTTATATGAAGATGCTTTTGTTATGAACGGATGCTTTATCATTTCTATGTCCTTTTTAACTATGTCCTTCTAAATTTTATTAAAAATTGATTCAGGATGGGAAGAAGGACTAACCCGTCAACGGTTCTAGTTTCCGTTTTACCTGAATCAATAATATACTATTAATTCTTCTTTATATATAATATAGCACGGTTTGTACAAAATTCAAGTGAAAAATTAAAAATAATTGAAAAATAATTGAAAAATTACTAAAAATGATGCTTGACAATGGTTTCTACCGGTGTATATTACATCAAGAAAAGAAAGGAGAAGATTGATGAGAATAAAAATTTATTCGAGAAAAGAGATGGAGGAGGCAGTAAATAATCATACAATTCCCCACAATGAACCAATCATCAGTGTCTATGATATTGGATATGAGAGTGTAGTTCCTGCTGAGTATAATGTTCTGAATCTTCAGTTTGATGATGTAACTCCATTTCTGATTGATAATCATCTCTGCCATCCTTACTATGAAAATGAATTTCTGACAAGAAATCCTGTATTGTTCAATAAGAATATGGCTGATGATGTTTACAATTTTGTTTCGGCTAATTTAATAGCTCATCATAAAGTATACGATACTAATCATATGTTACTGCATATCAACTGCTTTAAAGGAATGTCACGCTCTGTTGCCATTGGATTGAGCCTCGTTTTGAATCATGTTGGATGGGATTATTTTGATTATAAGGAGTTCATAACTTCTGATTACTATATCAACAGTGTGATTAATGAGTGGGTATTCAAAATCATGACCATTGAGATTTGTAAAAACAATTTTATAGCCTGAATAAACTTTTATATAGGAGAGATAATGGAAGAAGATAAAAAAACAATTTATGAGATTTGCAAAGCTTGTGGAGGAGTTCATGAGCTGGAAGTAAGGATTCAGCAATCTTGCAACCGTTATGCAAAGAAATCCAGTGTGAATGATTATATTGAGCATATCATTACAAAACGGGATTATCTGATTAACGGATATGAGCTGAAAGAGTATGATGCTTTTTTTAACGGGTATTATTCTGCATTGACAGATTCAAATTGTAGCGGAGTTGAAATATGATTAAAGTTTGTGAAGAAAGTGGTAATTTTCAATGTGCTTTTGATGAGTGTTTTGTAAAAGATGAACTGGATGGGAAGGTAAAAGTTATTAAAAGGATGTTTATTGAATCAAGTGATACTCCCTTCCTATGTGATAGGTGTCATTCTGAATATGCAATTCAACTGGATTGCGGATATAAGAAAAGGCATCATGATGCAACCTTGTGCAAGAAGTGTATTACTGAATTGGATAATATTAAATTTTAAACAAGAGAGGTATAAATGATTAATCTAGTTACAAGCTCTTCCTGTGGCATTTGCAAGTATGTTAAACTTACTTTGAATTCTAAGGGTAAAGAGTATACTGTTTATGATGTATCCTCGCCAGAGGCACTTGAGATTGCAAATAAAAGCGGAATGAAGAGTTTGCCTATCATTGAAGTGGATGGTTCGTTCTTTTGTGGTAAAGATGCACTAGTTTATGTTAAGGAGATGATTTAAAATGTTTTTTGATTTTAAGAAAAAAGTAAGGATTAAATATAGCTTTGTCGAAGGATGTGAAATTCCAATTCCTAAGAAATTGACAAGTGAACATGGATGGGATTTATTCTCTTCTGAAACTGTTATTATTCCTGCACGATCTGTTCAACATGTTCATACAGGAGTTTATGTTGAACTTCCTGAAGGATATAATATGGAAGTGATTATTCGTCCTGATATTTCCTTCAGTAACTGGATTGGACTTGCAAATGGAATTGAAGTAATTCATTCAAATAATAAAAAAGAAATTACAGCTCTTCTTATAAATTATGGATTGTATAGTTATACAATCAAAAAGGGTGATAAGATTCTTCAAGGTATTGTTCATAAAATTCCAGAAGTATTTTTTATTAAGGATGAAGGGTAAATATCATGAGTAAAGAATTGTATATGAAAGTTTTAGAAGAATATAATAAATCTGGTGAATTGATTCCCATTGATTCATGTGAAGATGGATATATTTATGCAGGGATTGGCAGGAACTTTGATGTAGCTTTTTATGTGGATGGAAAATTTTATGGAGAAAGATATAAGTTCCAAACAACTTTCATAGATTCTGAACTTCATTGGAATACAGGTGTTCCGTATGGAACTTTTGTTCCATTGCTCAGATGTGAGAAATATGATAAGCCCTTTAATTTTGAATATATGGAAAATGAAGATTTGCAGAAAAGATTGAATGAGTTGACTGAAGAACTTGAAAAATAAGGAGAAAATTTGAAATGAAATATTTGGTTGCTGTTGAAGCTGTTAAACTTGATTGGAATACTTGGGAAGAGATTTGCAATTTTGTAAGTCCAGCCGCCTTTGGAAAAGGTGTGTGGGTAAGAAAAAATAGTTCAGAATATTCTGATAATCCCTTCAAGGATGAAAACCTTACTGACCAGCGTATTGGATTGATTCTTCATACATTTGAAGGAGATCATCTTGCAGTTCAAGGTGATTTTATTATTAAAGGTGCTTATGGAGAATTTTATGCCAATTCACCTGATATTTTCGAAAAAAATCATAAGAAGGTTGAAACTGATAAGTGAACATTGTAGTTAAAAAAGTTACTGATATTTCTCTCATGAAAGAAGCTGTTGAATTTGTATTTGGAGTAGAGATGAAAGCATCTTATGCAAAGTGGATCAAATCTGGTCATACTCCTATAAGAACTCAATGGTATGCTTGCTTTTGTGAAGTTCCCTATAGTGTTGCCATGCAGATGAGGACTCATGATAAGAATGGTGCTTTGTTCTTGATCGAATCTGGCAGACCTGATATTGGCTCTGCAAAAACTCATACAAGAGATTCCATAAGGAAGATGTTCTTCATGTTCAATGCACAACATATTATGGATTGGTCACATAAAAGGCTTTGCAATAAGGCCGAAGATAAGACTCGTGAATTTATGAGTGAATTAAAAGATAAAATTCATGAAATTGATCCTGAATTAAGTGATGCTATGATTCCTATGTGCAAATATCGGAATGGGATTTGTGGAGAATTTAAACCTTGTAATCAGAAAGGATAAATATGATTAGCCAAGTAGAATTGAATAAAATTTACACTCTAGGTGATAAACAAGTTGTTTTGATACTTAATCATGAACTTCCAGAAGGAGTAGTCGTAGTTGATAAAGACCTTCTTTGTTCTGCTGTAGAATTCAACTCGCTTAAAAAATTTAATGGATCATATGATTTGCAAGAAATTGTGAATGATTTCATAAGAGTTGGAGATGCAGATATTGATAACCGGAGAGAGTTGAGAAAATGTTTTGTTTTCAAGAGTGATTGGGAAATTGATTATGTAAAACGAAATTATACGATTTACACAGATTCTGGTTATGCTTGGGTAAGCTATCTATCAGTATTCAAGACAAACCTTACGTGGATGGATGAGAATCTCAAGAATATGTCAAATCCAAATACAAGAATGCTTATAATTCAATCCTTGTATAACTCCATTAAAGAGTGGGAGTATACTAGGCTTGAGAATATTAAAAAATATAATCTTGATATTCCTGATTATATTGAAGTATATAATTATAAACTTAAAAAAGAGGAGAATTAAAATGCCTGTTCATAAAACTACTGGAAAAGGTGGTAGGTCAGATTGTTTCAAATGGGGAAGTAGTGGAAAAACTTATTGTGGGAAGGGTGCTAAACAAAAAGCTATGAAACAACAGGCAGCAATTTACTCAAGCGGATATAAAGGGAAATAAAAATGGAAAATGAGAAAAGTGTTACAGTGACAGATACACAGAAATTGATTCAGGATGTTTGTAAGGATATTTGTAAATTCCTTCTTGAGAAGAATCGTAAGTATGGGGATTCTGCTGTAAATCCTATCCGCTGTTTCTCAAAGGCTGATTCTGTAGAACAAATCAAAGTTCGTATTGATGATAAAATTAACCGAATGATGAATAGGCAAGATGATGATGATGAGGATATTGAGGAAGATTTGCTCGGATATTTGATTCTTCTGAAAGTCGCGAAGAAGAAATTGAGAGGTAACTTAAATGAAAATCGAGGCTCCGAATAAACGATTAAAGGAATTGCAAGCACTTCCATTGGAAAGGAAGGTTGGGTTTACCATAGCGAGGATTACAGAATGGCATATATACTATAAAGGAAATGTATATATCTCATTCTCAGGAGATAAAGCAAGTATCGTTCTCTTGTATATTTCAAAATTGCTTTATCCAGATATTTGCTTAATGTATATTGATCTATCTTTGGATTCTGATAAAGTCAAGGAGTTTATAAAGAAACAGGATAATGTTGATATAGTAATGTCTGAAAATGATTTTAAAGATAAACCTTTGGATATTGCTCAAGAGGAAAAGAGAAAGTTATCTAAGCAGTATGAAAAAGAAACTGGATACTTCCCTATAATCGGAAGTAAGACAGAGGATTCCAAATCATTTAAATCAATATGGCTGAAAAATGGGTGCAATATGTTTGACGGTAGAAATCCAGAAAGCAGACCCATGAGCTTTTGGAAAGATTATGATGTTTTTGAGTTTATTAAAATTAAGAATATAGAAACTGGAGGAATTTGATGAATAAGTTTGTTGATGAGATTGATGTTAAATTTAAAGATGTTTTGAAAGAGGCTGGAATTGAGGATATTTCAGATAATAGAATGCTTTATGCTAAATTGGGTGAGCTTGTAACAGCTTCTATCAACTATGGAGCTTATTATGTTGCCAGTAATACAACGACTGCAATGAATGAAATCATGGACAAGGCTGAGATGAATGTTTTTGATAAACCTTCTGCAAATATTGTTATATATACTTTGGATGGTGGCTCTGAAAACTTCGAGGAATAATTATTTTACAAAAATCTTTTAAATAACGCTTGACAATGATAAATTTCATGATAGATTAACCTTACAAAAGGAGGATGTATAAAATGAATTTGAATTCAGTTGTAGTTGGAAACAAGATTGTATGGAGTTTTAATGGAACAGTAATTGGAACTGAATATTTTAAAACTGGAAAGGATGCACTGAGGGCTTTGGAAGCATTGAAGAATTCAGCTTATATTCGTTGTAAGAATTCAAAACCTATTTGAAAAAGTTTAAGACTAAAAGAGAGAAAGGGAGTTATTATGAATTTGTGGATTATTGCCTGTCATTGCAAAGATGAGATTGACTTTGAACTTTTTGATTTTCATACTAAGTATGGAGTGTGTATCAGTACTTACAGAACAAGAGATGAAGCAAGAGAAGTTTTGAAATGGATTAAAAAAGATTACCCGTATCTGATTTGCAAAATTGTAAAAACAACCGTTGATCTGAATAATTGAAAGGAAGTTAAAATGACTCTTTGGGCTATTGTAAATCTCAGTAATAAAAAATTTGATTTTGAAATTATGGAACGTCTTGATAATTTTGAAAAATCTCTTGCTATCTATAAAACACGAAGGGAAGCAAGGAAAGCTGTAGAGAATATCAAAGCAGATTATTATCTTTATCATGGTGAAAAGTTGTGTATAATGAAATTGACTGCTGATTTTATGTATTAATAGAAAGGATTAGGAAAATGTGGGCTATTGCATGCGGGGATTCTGTTGTGGAACTTAATAGTGAATATGGAAGGTTTATGGCAATTTTCAGTACAAGAAATCGTGCGCGGGAAATTATGAAGGTTTTGAAGGAAGATAGTTCTAATGAATTGAGCAATAAATCATTCAAGATTCATAAAGTGGATGTGATTAAATCTGAAGATTGATTAAACATATTGTGGAACTATAGCTAAATTGGTTAAGGCAGATGCCTCATAAACATCCTATTTACTGGTTCGAGTCCAGTTAGTTCCACCAATTCAATATTTTATAAATAATTTAAAAGTAAATTTAACTGAAAGGAAATTATCATGATTACAATGTCTCAACTTTACTGGCTCACACGATTGGATTCTATTGGAGGCTTCTTTTGTATTATTTCTATTATATCTGGAATTGTTTCTCTTGCACTTGGTTGCATTATTTTAGCATCTATGGATAGTATAAATGAAAAAGAAGATGAACAAATATTTAATAAAATAATTAAATATTTTAAAACAGCAGTATTTATTTTATTTGCATCTATTCTTACTCAAGTTTTTATCCCAACTACTAAAGAAGTGGCTTGTATTTATGTTCTTCCAAAAATTGTGAACAGTGATTTTGTTCAGAAAGAACTTCCGAAAGAGGGGAGAGAAATTTATTCTATGGCAAAAGATTATCTTAAATCTAAATTGACTGATAATAAAGAAGATGCTAATAAGAAATAATGATTTAAATTTTTATAAAACTTACTTGACAAATAATTTTTATATGATATATTGAGCTTTCATAAAGAAAGGAATACTCAGAATGAGAAAATTAGCATCGGTTAGAAAGGTAGATTCAATAACTCCTATTGATAAAGCAGATAAAATTGAACTTGCTCATATTGGGGGTTGGCAATGTGTAGTTGGTAAGAGTGATTTCAAATCTGGAGCTTATGGAGTGTTTTTTGAAATTGATAGTTTTCTTCCTATTGATGATTCTCGTTATGAATTCCTCCATAAACGCTGTTCAAAAAGATTTATGAATCATGAAGAATTGCTTTATGAAGGAGTCAGGATTAAAACTTGCAAACTTCGTGGAGTTCTTTCACAAGGATTGCTAATGCCTATTCGTTTATTTTCAGAAATTTCAGAAGTAATTGAACAGCAGGATGTTACTGAACTCCTTAGAATTGAGCATTATGATGAACTTTCTGAAAAATATGCTAAGATTCAAGGAAGTTGTTCCCTAAGTTCTGATGCAAAAGGGAACTTTCCTTCTTACATTCCTAAAACAGATGAAGAGAGGATTGAAAATCTTAGTGAATATTTTGCTTCCATGAAAGATATTGAATTTGAAGCTACTTTTAAAGCTGATGGAAGTTCTCTCACTATTTTTTATTCCCCTACTTATCGTCCTGATGATCCTTTTGGAGTTTGTTCAAGGAACCTTGAAAAGAAAGATGGAAATAATGCTTTTTGGAATATAGTCAGGAAATATGATATTCAAAATAAAATGAAAGAATTTGGTAAAGAACTGGCTATTCAAGGAGAATTGGTTTCTCCCGGAATTCAGAAAAATAGAGATTTATTTGAAGAACCTCACTTTCTTGTATTCAGAATCTTTGATATTAAAAATCAAAAATGGCTTACTCCGGAAGAAAGATATGAAGTTTGTAAATCTCTTGGTCTGGAACATGTTCATGTGTTTAAGAAAAATTGGAAAGTCTTTCAAGAGATTACTACAATGGAGGAAATGAAATCTTTTGTAAATGGAATGAAAACAGAAAGAGGAAATAATCTGGAAGGACTTGTATTTAAGTCTATGGATGGATTTACTTCGTTCAAAAATATTAATAACAGCTATCTTCTTGAAGAGGAGGATTGATTAAGTGATTACAATTAAAAAATCTAAAGCAGCAGATACAAGAAGTGCTAGTGTAAAAGTGACTAAAGAAATGCTTCTAGAATCTTCTAAACAGCACATTTCTGATGTTGAACAAGCTATGGAGTGGTTCATGTTCCTGATGAGTGTGAAAGCCACGAAACATGATTATACTAAGCTAGAGGATATTGACCAGTTTCATAAAGATTTTGAACAAACTCAAAATACAAAGTGTGATTTTACAAAGCTTCCTTGGTATCAGAAGCATATTAAAGAAGAGAGGCATCATCTTGACCAGTATGTTCCTGAGGATGTGAATATGTTTGATATTCTTGAACGGATTGCTGATATTACTATGGCAGGAATGGGAAGAAATGGAAATGTCTATCCTGATAATCTTCCTCCTGAGGTATTGGAAAGAGCTTATCAGAATACTATAACCATGCTCAAGAATGAAGTTAAGGTAGAGGATTGAATTATGAAAGATTTTACAACTACATCTGATAACAAGGTTATTTATACATTTCCAGCCGGAGAAAATAATGTGAAAGAAGATGCATCCATAACTGTAAAGAAAGATACAAAGAAGATTGAGAAAAACTCTCCTTTATCTAGTTTCTCTGGCGGTTGTGGTTGTATCATGATTGCCTTTGCACTTGTATTCCTCTTTGCATATCAATCTGTTTTCAATTTTCTTATCCAACTTATTTCAATCATTAAAAACTAGAGGATAAAAATGAATTCCAATGAAGATAAGTCTGCTGAAAAGAAATCTCTTTATGTAGTTTCTGAAAAAGATTTTGAAACTATAAAGAGCAAGTCAATCACTGTTGAGAGTGATAAAAAGCCCGTGGAAAATAATGGATTAGAATATTTTTTTATAACTCTTAGTGTAGCTATTATATTCTTTCATCATCAGATTTTCAACTTTATTTATAAGTTCTTTTTATTCTTAACTAAGTGAAAGGCATAGGCTAATGGAATTTGTCACATTTGAAAATGATGAGAAATGTGTTGCTGTAGGATTTAATTTCATATCTATTACTCGTTCTATAGATTGTTTTATTAATGATTGTCAGATTACTATTATTTTAAAAGAAATTTCTGGAGCTTCTATTAATGAATTTATAGATTTTATTGGTATACCGTTAAAAATAATTCTAAAAGATGAAGGTAGGACTGTTACACAACAAATTATAATTACTGAAGTTCATTATAATGGCGATTCAAAGGAATTATTTTTAGGAATTACTTCATTATCTCCAAAAGAAATTCAGATTGATTTTACAGATGAAAATATTGTATCTCCAGAAGAAATTCAGATTAATTATACAGAAGAGAATCCTGTAACACAAAATGAAGAATCAGAAGATTATTGTCCTTACTGTGGCAGTAGTTATTAAAATGTGGGTAAGTTTAATATTTAACAAATCAACCTATAGATTAAATTATTAGAAAGGATAGAAATGCAGAAAATTGAATTTAAAATGGTAGACAGCGGAAAAATTGTTTCAATCGAATACAACAAGATGAGGAAGTCTGAATCTAAACCTAAATCTGATATAGTTGAGCTATTCGATGGAATGGGGCCTGTTGATTTTCCTAGTTATGTAAGATTTGAATATATCGGAATTCCTGAGTATAAAGAAGATTTCAAACTTCTTAATCGTTCAAAAGTCACTTTAGCAGGTGAAGAATATAATAAGCTTAAATCTACCCAGATTAGATTGGGAAAGGTTACTTACAAAGAAAATGCTCGTGGTAAGAAGCATCTGGTTGTTGTAATTCCTTATAATTAAAATACTATTCAGAAGGTTCGTGTTTAGCATGTATCATGGTTTAATACTTAGCAAACATCTTAGTAGAGTAAACATAGCATAAAGAGAAAGTGATACATG
>Ga0209373_10000904_pt1 | contig 40153 bp, 44 predicted proteins | sample Higcelweek5metaG_FD_187173 | JGI IMG/M metagenome (GOLD analysis project Ga0209373, IMG submission 187173) | Freshwater pond sediment microbial communities from the University of Edinburgh, under environmental carbon perturbations - High... | ecosystem: Environmental > Aquatic > Freshwater >... | reverse complement strand
TGGAGGCTGGCGACCGCCAGCCCGGCGCTCGTGCGCCGTCGAGCCAAGGGCGCGGATGCGCCCGCCCGGCGCATGAGGGATAAGCGAAATCTCTCTTGATCGGTCACGATCAAGGGAGATTGGTATAAAACGACTTTTCCAGAAAAAGCGAAGGTGACGACCGGGGCGAAATCCCCGGTCGTTTCTTTTGGTTCAGCGTTCCGGCACCACCACCATGATCAGCCAGTCGGCGGCCAGGGCCGGTTTGGCCTCTCCCTCAATCTCCATGCTGGCGGCATAGTGCAGCATATGCTGCCCTTTCCCCTTGGCTTCCAGGCCCGTCAGGGTGAAATGGCCGCGCACGCGCGCACCGCTGCGCACGGGGGCCAGGAAGCGCACCTTGTCGAAACCGTAATTCATGCTCATCACCATGCCGGCGGGCAGCGGGATGATATCCATGCCCATGCCGCCCAGCAGTGACAGGGTGAGGAAGCCATGGGCGATGGTGCCGCCCAGCGGCGTTGCCGCCGCCTTTACCGGATCGACATGGATGAATTGCCGGTCGCCCGTCAGATCGGCGAATCGGTCGATCATCGCCTGATCGACCGTCACCCAGTCAGTGATGCCGATCTGCTTGCCGATCAGGCCGGGATAATCTTCCAAAGGAATGATGGGGGCCGCCATTGTTCCACACCTTTTAAACGTTTGTTTCGCTCCCGTTTGCACTATGGCCTGAAACGGGGGGGTGCGGGAAGCCGGATCAAACGCGCGGCAAGGTCTGGCCGATGGGGGTGGCTTGGGTGGAAGCCGCCTTTTCCGCCCGCAGCAGGTCCAGTTCCTTTTGCAGCTTGTCGGCCCGGCTCTGATGCTTGCGTTCTGCTTTTCGGTGGCCATGCTGGCCGATCCACACCGTCAACCCGCCCAGCAGGAAACCCACCACCAGCGTCACCAGCACCAGGGCGAAAGCTGGCGCCTCGATAAAGAAGGGCAGGGGCCAGAGGCTGAGTTGCACCGGCATCAGGTTGGAGATGGCAAACGAAATGGCGATGACGGCCAGCGGCAGGGTAATGATCCAGGACAGGTAACGCACGGGTTCATGCTCCCCTTCTTCATGGGACCCGACAGGGTGGGTCAAAAAAATACGGCCCCAAGCATAACGCCGGGGCCGTTGAAAGTTTCCAGGAAATACGCTCGGTACGGAGACAACCGGCGTAATCCGGTCAATGCCACCCGAGGGGGATCGGGCGGATTGTCACATGATCGCCGCGCCAATCAGCAAGGCGAACGACAAACCAAGCAGGGCGGTGGAGATGCGTTCAAGCCGTTCCAGGCGCTCACGTGCCTGACGCAGCGAGCTGGTGATTTCAGTGTAAGCATAAGCATGACGACGCATCCGAACCTCCCTTCCATCCCGCCACCTCCGGTGGAACCGGAAGTGGCGCAAGATAAGTGGCGGTCCGGCCACAAGAGAGTGGGGAGTTGCTGGGGGGCTTGACCTGTCACCCAATTGCAACCGAACCGTAATGGAACTGTGCTCCCATTCCCGGTCGTCGGCAAGGGTTCGAACATGACCTTTTGTATTGCCTATACGAAATGATATTATGTGCGCTGCAGCAGGAATAACGCCTGTTCGCCCCACCAATTGGCCCGCCCGCTATCGGCGGGAGCATCGATCACTTTTTCGTCCGCGCCTAAGATCAGGCTGCGCTCGATGCGGATACCCATCTCCTGGCACAACATCACGAAATCCTGGATGGTGCAGAAATGGATGTTGGGCGTGTTGTACCAGTCATATCCCAGCCGGTCGGTGACGGGCATCCGCCCCTTCAGCAGCAATTCCATCCGCACCCGCCAATAACCGAAATTGGGCAGGGAGATGATGGCGTGCCTGCCGATGCGCACCAACTGGTCCAGTATCTCGCGCGGCTGGCGGGTGGCTTGCAGGGTCTGTGACAGGATGACGTAATCGAAGCTGTTGGACGGGTAATCCTTCAGATCCGTATCGGCATCGCCCTGGATGACGGCCAGCCCCTGGCCGACGCAGCGGCGCACCCCGTCCATGGACAATTCCAGCCCGCGCCCATCCACCTTCTTGCGATGAACCAGGGCATAGAGCAATTCACCTTCCCCGCAGCCGACATCCAGCACGCGGGCCCCTTCATCCACCCAGGCGGTGATGCTTTCCAGGTCGGTGCGGATATGGGGACCGGAAATCGCCATGGTTCAGGCCCCCTTGGCCGTGCTGGTCAGGCCGCGCCGCTGGGCGTTGCCGTCAATGAAGCCGCGCGCCACCTGATAGAATTCCGGCTCGTCCAGCAGGAAGGCGTCGTGGCCCTTGTCGGTTTCCACTTCCACAAAGCTGACATTGGCCGCCACGGCGTTCAGGGCATGCACCACGGCGCGGCTTTCGCCGGTGGGGAACAGCCAGTCGCTGGAAAAGCTGACCAGGCAGAACCGCACCGGCGTGGGCCGTTCCACCCCATCCGCGCCCTTCACCCGGAAGGCGTTGGCCAGTACCCCGCCATGGTCGGCGGCCAGATCGAAATAATCCATGGCGCGGGTGATATAGAGATAGGAGTTGGCGTCGAACCGCTCAACAAAGCTGATGCCCTGGTGTCGCAGATAGCTTTCCACCTGGAAATCCGCATCGAAGCCGAAGGTGATGGAAGCCCGGTTCTGCAGGTTGCGCCCGAATTTGCGGTGCAGGGCGGGTTCGGACAGATAGGTGATGTGGGCGGCCATGCGGGCCACCGCCAGCCCCTTGGTGGGGCGGGTATTCTGGTTCAGATAATCACCGCCGCGCCATTCCGGGTCGGCCATGATGGCCTGGCGCCCCACCTCATGGAAAGCGATGTTCTGGGCGCTGTGCCGGGCCGCCGTGGCGATGGGCAGGCAGCAATAAACCATCTCCGGATAGGAGACGGCCCATTGCAGCACCTGCATCCCGCCCATCGACCCGCCGATGACGCAGAACAGCTGGCGGATGCCCAGATGTTCCACCAGCATCTTCTGGGCCCGCACCATGTCGGCGATGGTGATGACGGGGAAGGACAGGCCCCAGGGTTGGCTGGTGGCGGGATTGATCTCCTTCGGCCCCTCGCTGCCCAGGCAGCCGCCGATGACGTTGGAGCAGATAACGAAGAATCGGTCGGTATCAATTGGCCTGCCGGGGCCGACCATCAGGTTCCACCAGCCGGGTTTGCCGGTCACCGGATGCTTTTCGGCGACGAAGTGATCCCCCGTCAGCGCATGGCAGACCAGCACGGCGTTCGACCGGTCGGCATTGAGCGTGCCATAAGTCTGATAGGCCAGACGGAAGCAGCCCAGTTCCACCCCGCTATCCAGGCGCAAAGGGACTTGCGTCCCCAGCACGATGGAACGGGCCGGTTCTGCCGGGCCGCAATCGCGGAAAAGGGCGGTATTCTCAGTCACCGGATGATCCATCCAAAGCGCGGCAGCGGTGGCGGCGGCGATAGCAGGGCAAGGGCTGGGACGGTGTGGCGCAAAAACCGCCAGCCGGGCAGGTAGAGCTAGAAAGGGGCCGTGCGGGTGTCAATGTTTTCTTTGATTTTGCCGGGGGTGGCGACTACTACTATCCGGCCCTGCACGGACAAATTTCCGGCCATCCATGTCCCCGACCCCCACGCTTGATGATTTACGCCGCGAGATCGATGAGATCGACGAGGCGATTCACGCCCTTTTGTTGCGCCGCACCGAGGTGGTGCAGGAGGTGGGCAGGGTCAAGCCGCCGGGCCGCCCGTTCATTCGCCCTGGCCGCGAGGCGGAAATTGTCCGCAATCTGGTGGCCCGCCATAGCGGCGTCTTCCCGGTGCAGGCCCTGATCCGCATCTGGCGGGAGATGGTTTCCGCCTTCACCCGTGTGCAAGGTCCGCTGGGCGTGGCCGTGGTCTGCCCGGATGATCAGCGCAGCCCGTTGTGGGACAATGCGCGCGACCATTTCGGCAGCGCCACCCCGGCCTTTGCCGTGAACACCCCCATGGCAGCCTTGCGCGCCGTTTCCGAAGGGACGGCGACCGTGGCCGTTGTGCCCTGGCCGGAGGAGGATGACAACGACGCCTGGTGGCGTTTCCTCGTCTCCCCCGATCCCAAGACCCCGCGCATCATCGCCCGCCTGCCCTTCCTGCGCCAGACAGGCCAGCAGGTGGGGCGTGAAGGCGGCGATGCCCTGGTGCTGGCCGCCGTGCCGGCGGAAGCCACCGGTGACGACCGCACCCTGCTGGCGGTGGAGGTTGGCCAGGATGTCAGCCGGGGCCGGCTGAAGGATGTGCTGGAAGCCGCCGGCTTCGCCACCCTGCAACTGCGGACCCATCATTTGCCCGCCGGCGGTGGTGCCGTGCATCTGGTGGAGGTGGAAGGTTTTGTGGATGCCGGGGATGCGCGGCTGGATGCGGCCACGCTGAAGCTGGGCGAAAGCGCCACCCGCATGCTGCCCATCGGCGCCTATGCCACCCCGATCACCCTGCCGAAGGGGTGATGGGGGCCCAACCGGTCAGATGAGGTTGGAGGTCTAACCGACCTCCTGAACCCGCGCCGGCGGTACACGTATCCGCACCGCCTCCGGCACCAGCCGCAAGGCCAATCGTCGCCCCGCTTCCCATTTCGCTGACAGCAGCAGCAGGGCGCTGCCGATCAGCAGGGCGGCAATGGCGAACCTGAGGCCACCCTGGGCGAAAATACTCATCAGACCGCTCATGGCGTAGATCACATAGACCAGGGCGGAAACCAGCAGTGCCCGCCGGTCGATGATCAGCGAAACCACCGACAGCGCCAGATAAATACCCAGCCCGCCGACCATGGCGGCCATCCCACCTTCGCCCTTATCCAGGCCCAGCATGTTGAATAGCGGGTGGATAATCAGCGGGGCAGCCAGCAGGTGCAGCCAGAAGGCGACATCGCTGGCCCGGCCGCCACGCAGCGGATCGCGCATGTCCCACGCCATCGCCACGGCAAAGGCGATAAATCCCGCCAACAGGATCAGAACAAGCAGGTGGTCGCGCAGCGGCTTCACCGCCAGCATCAGCAAGGTGCCCGCCATGACCAGCGCCACCAGCACCGCGATGGCAATGGTGACGGGCACTTGGAAACGCCGCCAATGGGCATAGGTGGCGATGCCGGTTCCCGCTGCTGCCAGGCTGGCGGCTGTCAGCGCCGTGGAAAGTTCCGTCATGCCGTCGCTGCCATCTTTCGGCCCCCAGGTGCCGCCTGTCAGCTTGAACAACAGCAGGAATACGCCACCGACGAAGAAAAACAGCAGCAGGATGCTGGTCAGTGGTGCCCGCCGACGGCGGGTGAAATACTCCGCCAGTCCCCAGCTCGCCACCGCGATGACCCCCGCTGAATAGGGCCCCATCAGACGATAGAGGGCGAACATGGTGATGCTGGTCGCGATGGTGATGAAGATATCATTGAAGCCGGACAGTAGCTTGAAACTCTCATGCTCAACCGCCGTCCCGGTGCGCCGGGTGGCCACGAAGCGCCGGAAGCCCTCAACATCGCCCGGTTTCAGCAGCCCCGCTGTGACGGCGGCGTCCAGATCATCGTCACTATACATACGCCGTTCCCCATCTTCGCCAAAGGCTCGTACCGCCCGAAGGGTCTGCTACCAGCCTTGCCGATGCAAGCCCCGGCTTGAGCGGGTGGGACCGCCCATGGTACTGACCATGGCTCCATTCCCACCAGGCGTGTTCCCATGACCAGCCCGCTCTTTTCCCGCGTTGCCATTGTCGGCTTTGGCCTGATCGGTTCCTCGATCGCGCGGTGCGTGGCAGAGTATCCGGGTTTGGCCAAGGATGTGGTCTGTATCGACCGGTCGCAGGCGGTCTGCGACCGGGTGGTGGAACTGGGCATTGCCGCGGCGGCCAGCACCGATCCGGCCCTGGTTGCCACCGCCGATCTGGTGGTGCTGGCCACGCCCATCGGGGCCTTTGCCGACCTGGGGGCCATTATCGGCCCGCATCTGACGCCCGGCACCATCCTGACCGATGTGGGCTCGGTGAAACAGTCGGTGGTGCGCGATATCGGCCCGCATGTGCCCGATGGCGTGCATTTCGTGCCCGGCCATCCGCTGGCCGGCACCGAACATTCCGGCCCCGATGCCGGCTTTGCCAGCCTGTTCAAGGATCGCTGGTGCATCCTGACGCCGGTGCCGGGCACCAATGAGGCGGCGGTGGAAAAGCTGGCCGCCTTCTGGCGCGGCTGCGGCAGCCAGATTGAGCGGATGGAACCCGGCCACCATGACCGGGTGCTGGCCATCACCAGCCACCTGCCGCACCTGATCGCCTATACGATCGTCGGCACGGCCACCGATCTGGAAGAACATCTGAAATCGGAAGTGATCCGGTTTTCCGCCTCCGGCTTCCGCGATTTCACCCGCATCGCCGCCAGCGACCCGGTGATGTGGCGCGACATTTTCCTGAATAACCGGGAAGCCGTGCTGGAGGTGATCCAGCGCTTCACCGAAGATCTGACCGCCCTGCAGCGGGCCATCCGCTGGGGCGAGGGGGAGAAGCTGGAAGAACTGTTCACCCGCACCCGCGCCATCCGCCGCTCGATCATCGACGCCCGGCAGGCGTAAGGCCGAACGTTGGGGAGGGGAGGGGCTTACCCCACCACCCGCCACACCAGGGAGGCGGCCAGCATCAGCATGGTCAGCCCCACCAGCCCATCCAAAACCCTCCACGCCAGCGGTCGGGCGAACAGGGGTGTCAGCATCCGTGCGCCATAGCCAAGGGCGGTGAACCAGCAGAAGCTGGCCGCCACCGCCCCGGCGATGAACAGGGGCCGCCATTCCACCGGCTGGGCGGAACCGGCGGTGCCCATCAGCAGCACCGTATCCAGATAGACATGCGGGTTCAGCAGGGTGAAGGCGGCGGTGGCGGCCAGGGCGCGCGGCAGTGTCAACCCATCGCCCTGGGTCACCGCCATGGCCTCCCCCGCCCGCAATCGGCCCAGGGCACGCAGCCCGTACCAGCCAAGAAACCCCGCCCCACCCAGGGCCAGCAGATCAGCCAGTTGCGGCAAGGCGGCCAGGAAGGCCCCCAACCCGGACACCCCCGCCGTGATCAGCAGGGCATCCGCCGCCCCGCAGAACAGCACGATGGGACCGACATGCTGGCGCCTCAACCCCTGGCGCAGCACAAACAGGTTCTGCGCGCCGATCGCCATGATCAGGGCCGCGGAGAGGGCGAAACCGGTGAGAAAGGGGGCGGGGTTGTATGTCATGTCCCAACCGGTAACGCCGTTTGATCTCTTCAGTAAAACTTGTTTTTCTTAAGCTGGTGAAGCAATGCTTCATCCATGCTTGATTATCCGGCCCTGGCCGCACTGGCCGCCATCATCCATGAAGGCAGTTTCGAACGCGCGGCGGCAGCACTGGGCATCACCCCGTCCGCCGTGTCCCAGCGCGTGCGCGGGCTGGAGGAACGGCTGGGGGCCATTCTGGTGGTGCGCGGCCAGCCCTGTACCCCCACCGATCTGGGGCGCGCGCTGGTGGCCCATATGGACAAGGTGCGCCTGCTGGAGGCCGATCTGGCCCCCCTGCTGCTGCCGGAGGGGCAGGGGGCGGCCAGCCCGCCCACCCTGCGACTGGCGGTGAATGCCGACAGTCTGGCGACATGGTTCCCCGCCGCCGCCGGGCTGTTCGCCCAGGACAATGCCGCCTTGCTGGATTTGACATTGGATGATGAGGCGCACACGGGCGAACGGCTGCGCGCCGGGGATGTGCTGGCCGCCGTCACCGCCGACCCGGAACCGGTGCAGGGCTGCAAGACCCTGCCGCTGGGTCGGCTGCGCTATATCGCCTGCGCCAGCCCTGCCTTCATGGCCCGCCATTTCGCCCACGGCGTGGATGCCACGAGCTTGGCGCAGGCCCCCCTGATGCGGTTCGACCGGCGGGACCATCTGCAGGCGCGCTGGGCCCGCGACGCCTATGGCATGGACTTGACCGCCCCACCGCATTGGGTGCCCTCCACCCAGGGTTTTCTGGATTTTACCCTGGCGGGGCTGGCTTGGGGAATGCACCCGCTGATGCTGGCCGCCCCCCTCATCGCCGCAGGCCGGCTGGTGGAATTGCCGCCGCATCGACCGGTGCATGTACAGCTTTACTGGACCGTCACCCGCCTGCAGGCCGCCCCCCTGCGGGCCCTGACCGCCGCCGTGCGCAAGGCGGGGGAGGGGCTGGAGGGGTGAATGCCTTTGCGCCTCCCTTCAACTCATTGCTCCCAATTTGGGAGTTTGATAAGATGGACCCATGCGGATTATTTCGGTCAACACGCTGCGTGATTTCTGGGAGCAGCCGGTGAACCGGGATGCTGAACAGGCACTGCGTACCTGGGTCAAAGTGACCAGGGCTGCCAGTTGGTCAACGCCTGCCGATGTGAAGAAAACCTTCAACAGTGCCGATGTGTTGAAAGGCGGCCGGATGGTCTTCGATATCGGTGGCAACAAATACCGCATCATCGGTCGGATTCATTACGCTTCCCAGATCATCTATATCCGGTTCATCGGCACCCATCGCCAGTATGACCAGATCGACGCAAACGAGGTCTGACCATGACCAATCCCCAGCCGATCCAACACCCGATCCGCAATGATGCTGAGCATGCGACCGTTTTGCGGGAGATTGAGGCCCTGATGAATGCTGTACCGGGCACACCAGAAGGGGACCGGTTGGACCTGCTGGCCACCCTGGTGGAAGCCTATGAAGCACAGCGTTGGCCGGTTGATAACCCGGACCCGATCGCCGCCATCCTTTTCATGATGGAACAGAAAGGGTTGGATCGGCGTGATCTGGTTCCGGCGATTGGCGGGGGTACAGGCCGCGTGTCTGAAATCTTGAACCGGCAGCGCCCTTTGACGCTGCCGATGATCCGGGCACTTGCCAAGCTGCTGGAATTGCCGGCGGATGTGCTGGTGCAGGAATATCCGCTGGACCGCACAAGGGTTCGGGACCGTACAGCCGCCTGACGCGCCCCACCTACCCCTTCGCCGGCATGTATTTCGCCAACTCCAGCTTGCCCAACTGCGCCCGGTGAACCTCGTCCGGGCCATCGGCCAGGCGCAGGGTGCGGGCGTTGGCATAGGCCCAGGCCAGGGGGAAATTGTCCGATACGCCGCCGCCGCCATGGGCCTGGATCGCCATGTCGATCACCTTGCAGGCCATGTTGGGGGCCACCACCTTGATCATGGCAATCTCGGCCTTGGCCACCTTGTTGCCCACCGTATCCATCATATGCGCTGCCTTCAGGGTCAGCAGGCGGGCCTGTTCAATGGCGATGCGCGCCTCGGCAATCCGTTCGTGCCACACGCCTTGCGTGGCGATGGGCTTGCCGAAGGCCACGCGCGACAGCAGGCGCTGGCAGGTCAGTTCCAGTGCGCGTTCCGACGCACCGATCAGCCGCATGCAATGATGGATGCGCCCCGGCCCCAGCCGGCCCTGCGCAATCTCAAACCCACGCCCTTCGCCCAGCAGGATATTGTCCACCGGCACGCGCACATTCTCAAACAGCACTTCGGCATGGCCATGCGGGGCATCATCATAGCCGAACACCGGCACCGGGCGCTTCACGGTGACACCCGGCGTGTCGGTCGGCACCAGGATCATGGATTGCTGGCGGTGCCGATCCGCATTGTCCGGGTCAGTCTTGCCCATGACGATCATGATCTTGCAGCGCGTGTCATTGGCCCCGCTGATCCACCATTTGCGACCATTGATCACATAATGATCGCCGTCGCGCCGGATGGTGGTGGCGATGTTGGTGGCGTCAGAGGAGGCAACCGCCGGCTCCGTCATGGCAAAGGCGGAACGAATTTCGCCGGCCAGCAGCGGCTTCAGCCAGCGTTCCTGCTGTGCCGGGGTGCCATAGCGCACCAACACTTCCATATTGCCGGTATCCGGCGCACCGCAATTGAAGATTTCCGGGGCCCAATGGCTGTGGCCCATCACCTCGCATAAAGGGGCATATTCCAGATTGGTCAGCCCGGCCCCCTGGTCGGATTCCGGCAGGAACAGGTTCCACAGGCCGGCGGCCTTGGCCTTCTCCTTCAATTCGTCCAGCAGGGGCAGCGGCTTCCACCGCGTCGCCCCCGCCGCCACCTGGGCGTAAAGCGCGGCCTCGTTGGGATAGACATGCTCGTCCATGAAACGGCTCAGGGCCGTGTGAAGGGCGGTGGTGCGCGGGCTTTGGGTGAAAATGCCGGTCATGGGGGGCCTCCTGCGGTGGCCGGTGGGGATATGAGAAGGGAAGGGGATGACGGGTAGGGGGCACACGCCCCCCTCAGCCAAACCGCTCCCGCCCTTCCGCCACCAGCCGCACCAGCAGGGGTGCCGGGGACCAATGGGCACCGGTGGGGTCGTCGCCGGCCATCTGGGCGAAGCGGGTGATATCGGCCAGCACTTTGGCCAGCCCCGTCAGTTCCGCCTGCTTCATCGGGCCGCCACGCCAGGCCGGGAAGCCATAGCCATAGAGATAGACGATATCGATATCGCCCGGGCTTTGCGCCATGCCCTCTTCCAGGATGCGCGCACCTTCATTCACCAGGGCATAGACGAGGCGTTTTTCAATCTCCGCCTCCCCGATGGTACGGGGGGTGATGCCGTGCTGTTGGCGATAGGCATCCACCATGGCGGCCACGGCGGGGTCGGGGCGGGGCGTGCGGTCGCCCGGTTCGTACAGATACCAGCCACGCCCGTTCTTCTGCCCTTTGCGCCCATCGGTGGTCAAAAGGTCGGACAGGGCGGTGCCATAGATCTTGCCTTCGGCCACCCGCCGGTCGCGGATGGCCTGCATCACATCCAGCCCGGCCATATCGCCCATGGCAAACGGCCCCATGGCCAGACCATAGCGGCGGGCGGCCTGATCCACCGCCGATACCGAGGCCCCTTCGATCACCAGCCGCTGCGCCTCCGTGGCGTAATATTGCAGCATCCGGTTGCCGACAAAGCCGTCGCAATTGCCCACGGCGACGGCCACCTTGCCGATCTTGCGACCGATGACCATGGCGGTCTGGATGGCATCCGCCGCACTGTCGCGACCGCGCACCACCTCCAGCAATTTCATCACATTGGCGGGGCTGAAGAAATGCATCCCCACCACATCCGCCGGGCGGCCACTGGCCGCCGCGATGGCATCAATATCCAGGGTGGAGGTATTGCTGGCCAGCACGGCCCCCGGCTTGGCGACATTCCCCAGCCGGGCAAATACGGCCTGTTTCACCGCCATATCCTCATAGGCCGCTTCCACCACCAGATCGGCGGCGGACAGATCGGCATAGTCGGTGGTTTGGGTGATCAGCGACAGGCGCTGATCCATGGCGGCCTGGCTCAACCGGCCCTTGGCCACGCTGGCGGCATAGTTGCGGGCGATGATGCCGATGCCCCGGTCCAGGGCTGCCTTGTCCATATCCAGCAGCGTCACCGGAATGCCGGCATTGACAAAGCACATGGCGATACCGCCGCCCATGGTGCCACTGCCAATCACCCCCACCTGGGCCACCGGGCGGGGTTTGGCATCGCCCAGCCCGGCCACCTTGGCGGCGGCGCGTTCGGCGAAGAAGGCATGGATCAGCGCCTTGGACTGGTCATGCGCCATGCAATCCCAGAACAAGGCACGTTCCCGCGCCAGTCCATCGGCAAAGGGCAGGGTGAAGGCGGCTTCCACCGCATCGATACAGCGCTGCGGTGCGTGCAGCCAGGGGGTGCTGTCGGCCAGCTTCTGCCGGGCTGCCGCCACACTGTCCGCATCGCCCGGCCCCAGCCGGTCGCTGCGCTGGCTGGCGCGCGGCAATGGGGGCGATGCGGGCAGGCTGGCGGCAAAGCTGGTGGCCAGTTCCAGCGGCGTGCCGCTGCCCACATGGTCCAGCAGGCCCAGCGCCTGGGCCTCTGTTGCGGCCAGGAAATCCCCGCTGGTGATCAGGGCCAGCGCCTTGGTCACGCCCACCAGCCGGGGCAGGCGCTGGGTGCCGCCGGCACCGGGCAGCAGGCCCAGCTTCACCTCCGGCAGGCCCACCTGGGCATCCTGGGTGGCTACCCGGTAATGGCAGGCCAGCGCCACCTCCAGCCCGCCACCCAGGGCGGTGCCGTGGATGGCGGCGATCACCGGCTTGGGCGACGACTCGATGGCGGCGTTGATATCGTTCAGGTCCGGCGCCGCCAGACCGCTGCCCAGGAATTCCGCGATATCCGCCCCGGCGATGAAGGTGCGCCCGGCACCCAGAATCACCAGCGCCTTGGCCGCCGTATCGGCCAGCCCCTCGGCCAATGCCTGCCCGATGCCCTGGCGCACGGCCTGGCTGAGCGCATTGACCGGCGGGCTGTCCACCGTGATGACACCAACATCACCCTGTCGGGCATAATGGACAACCCGCCGGTCCATGGCATTTCCTCCGTTCAGGTGGGCACCTTCGCCGGCACCTCATCGCTGTTGATATGCTAGTTTCAAACAAGTGTTTGCGTCAACCACCCCTGATGGGGTGCAGGAATGGGGGTGACGTTACTGCACCCGCGATATACACCCGTATTTTGCGGCATTTGCACCGGCGCCCATGGGGCGCTAAGCTGAAAACGCCCGTTTGATACGGGCCAACGATATCAGGTGGCCGCTCGGCAGGGCAGCGCCAGGGCAACGACGGGTAGGGACGCGAAAAGGATGAAGGCGGAAGCCGATCAGAAGGAAGGGGGCACGGCCCCTGTGGACGGTACGCGCCCGGACACCAAGGAGGTGATCCTGGATGCAGCGGAAAAGCTGTTTGCGGAAAAAAGCTATGCCAGCGTCTCGCTCCGCGAACTGACGGCGGCGGCTGGCGTCAATCTGGCGGCGGTGAATTACCATTTCGGGTCCAAGGATGCGCTGCTGGTGGCGGTGTTCCGCCGGGGTGCCGTGGCGCTGAACCGCGAACGCGCCCGCCTGCTGCGCGAAGCGGAGGAACGGGCCGGCGGCGGTACCCCGCCTTTGCGGGAGATTGTGGAGGCGTTGATCGCGCCGGCCATCCGCTACAGCTTCACCTCCAACCGGCTGGCGCTTTACAATCAGTTCATCGCCTTTGCCCGTGGTGACGGCCCACCGGAAGCGCGGGAGATGCTGGACAAGGATGTCGGGCACTTGCAGCGCTTCGTGCTGCCGCTGGCCCGCGCCCTGCCGCACCTGCCACAGCAGGAGGTTTACTGGCGGCTGCATTTCGTGATGGGCGTGCAGCATTCCCTTTATACCGACATGAAACGGCTGGAAACCCTGTCCGGCGGCCAGTGCCACCTGGATGATCTGACGGCGGTGACGGCGCGTGTGGTGGATTTCGTTGTGGCCGGGCTGGAGGCACCACACCGGTCGGTGTGAGCCCACGGGGAAAGCGGGCCCTGCTTCAGGCTGACAAAACGGCCACGGCGGGCGGGGCCCAGCATTCCACGCGGTTGCGACCGGCATGTTTGGCGGCGTAGAGCGCCTGATCGGCCCGTTCGATCAGGCGGTCGGGCTCGATGCCTGCTTCCGCCTCCGCTGCGCCAAAGCTGGCGGTGACATGCAGCACCCTGCCATCGGCCAACTGTACCGGCAATGCGGCCAGATCCTGGCGCAGCCGTTCCAGCACGCCCAGCGAATCGGCCAGACTGGCATCCTTCAGCAGGATCAGGATTTCCTCGCCCCCCATGCGGAACGCCTCGTCCATGTCGCGGATGCCCCGGTTGATGGCGGCGGCGGCGGCCACCAGCACCCGGTCACCGGCATCATGGCCATAGGTGTCGTTGACCAGCTTGAACCGGTCCAGATCGCAGAGCGCCACACAGAAAGGATGGCCGGATCGGCGGAAACGGCTGGTTTCCCTGGCCAGTTCCTCCATCAATCCGGTGCGGTTGCGCAGGCCCGTCAGCGGGTCGATGCCGCTGCCCGCCACGCTGAAGGCCCGTTCGAAACGGCGGCATTGCTGGATGAATTCATCAAACCGGTCCAGCACCGCCTCGTACCCCGCCAGCGACAGGATCTCGCCGGCATGGATGCGGGTCAGCATCAGCCGAGCCAGCCGGTGCAATTGTTCATGCAGGGCGATCAGCCGTTCCACCGCCGGCTGCGGGGTCAATGCCTGGGCCTTGGCCTGGCGCATCCATTGAATGAACGCCTGCGGCATGGGGACCGCATCCGGCCCGGTCAGGCCCGTTTCCGACCCGAAAAAGGCGGCGCGGTGCCATTGCGTCAGCCAACGAAGATGTTCGTCGATGACGGTGGCAAGGCTGCCACTGCCCTGGGTCTGGGAAATCGGCATGGAAAACGGGACTCTGTGACAATGGTGGGAGGTAACCACCTGATGGCCCCCTCCTTGTCACGAAGTTAACCCCAATTTAATTCGAATGCGACCCATTCCCGACCATGCAAAGGGTCATATCGGGCCGTTGCGTCATTCGGTATCACCCGGCTGCCAGACCCAGCGCCGCCGCGCCTCTGCCAGGGTGCCGGTGGCGATGGCGGCGCGGATGTCGCGCATCAGCCGGTTCATGGTGTGGACATTGTGCATGGTCAGCAATTGCAGGCCCAGCATCTCCTCCGCCTTCAACAGGTGGTGAATATAGCCACGGCTGGCCGTGCGGCAGGCAAAGCAGCCACAGGCCGCATCGACGGGCTGGTCATCATCCTTGAAGCGGGCATTGCGCATGTTCAGCCGCTCCCCCTTCACGCCCGGTGCCAGGGCCCAGCCATGGCGGGCGATGCGGGTGGGGCTGACGCAATCGAACGTATCGATGCCCCAGGCGACCCCTTCGAAAATATCGACAATGCCGCCAATGCCCAGCAGATGCACTGGCCGGTCGGGATGCACATGGCTCATCGCCATGCCCACCACCTCATGCATCTGTTCGCGCGTCGCGCCCAGGCAGCCGCCCACGGCGGTGGCGAAGAAATCGCGGCTGGCGGTATATTCAGCACTCTCCTTGCGCAGGTCGGGATAGACCCCGCCCTGGACAATGCCATACATGGCCTGGGGCAGGCCGTTGGCGGAAATGCCGCCAAATTCACGGAAGGCGGCCAGCGAACGGTCGCCCCAGCGGTGCGACATCTGCATTGACCGGGCGGTGTAGCGCCGATCCACGTGGAATGGCGTGCATTCATCCAACTGCACCACGAAATCCGGCCCCAGCTTGCGCTGGATATCGATGGATTTTTCCGGCGTCAGGAACAGCTTTTCGCCGTTGGTGTAGCTGCGGAAGGTGGCCCCTTCCTCGGTGATTTTCAGCAGGGTCTTTTCGCGGGTGGTGGTGCGGCGGCCCTTCACCTCGTCCGCCACGCTGCCATGGCCCATGGCGAAAATCTGGTAGCCGCCGCTGTCGGTCAGCATCGGCCCGTCCCAATTCATCATCTTGTGCAGGCCACCCAGCTTGGCCACCAGATCGGCCCCCGGCTGGATCATCAGATGATAGGTATTGGCCAGGATGATATCCGTCTTCTCTTCCCGCATCTGCTGCGTGGTCATGCCCTTGATGGCCGCCTTGGTGCCGCAGAAGATGAAATTCGGCGTCTGGATCGCGCCATGCGGGGTGGAAAGCGTGCCGATGCGCGCCTTGGAACCCGCCGGGTCACGGTGGGTGATATCAAAAGAGAAGCCGGGATAGGTGGAAGACATCGGGGAACCCTGAACCGTCGCACAATGGATCGCTGTTGCTGGTGCTGGGTATGGGGGAGAGCGCGCCGCTTGTACAGGGGCTGCGGGCGAATGGCTGGCTTCAGTGGGGGGGCAGGAGCTGATGTCAGCGATTGCGGCGGCGCAGTTCATCCATGGCTTGAGCCAGGGGAATGGAGTCGCCGTTCCCGGCCTTCAGATCGCGGCTGCGCTGGTCAAGCTCCACCTTCCAGACGGGAGACAAGGGCACTTTCTCCGCCTCCAGGCTGTCACACAGTTCGCCGATAAACTGAAGCCGCTGTCCTGGGGACAGGTGAGTGAAATCAATCACGGCCATGGCGCACCTATTCGTTCAAGGACGACGCTCTGTCAAAAGCGGTCGGGCAAACGATTCAATGGGCATCGGGCGGATATACACCCAGTACTTCATCAAGCAGGGGAAGGTAATTTTGCGCTGCGTGGGTGATGAAATATATGACAATCCTGTCCGGCCAGGCCCGATAGATGATCAGATAACGGCCCACCGGATAGCGCCGTAACGCATATTTCCGGTATCGGTCCATGACAGGAAAAGCCAGCGGGTAGCTGGCCAAGGTTTGCGCCTTGTTCCGCAGGTCACGGGTGAAAGACAGGGCGCGGGAGGGGTTATCGACGGCAATATGGTTGGCGATCGCCGCCAAACCAAGTCGCGCACTCCGGGTAAAGATGACCTTCACGCTGACCGTTGACGGACAAGCTGGGTCAAGTGGGCTTCCAACTGGTCGAATACTTCATCGGCATCGCTGACACGGCCAGCCGCTTCATCGGCCAGGGATGCGGCGATGGCATCGTCCATCTGCCGCAAGAATTGCGTCTGTTCGGTGCGCGCCGTCTGATCACGCCGGATCAAGTCGCGCACATAGTCGCTGGCACTGGCATAGTCGCCAGATTCGACCTGATCTTGCACCCAATCCCGCATCGGATCGGGAATAGAGATATTCATCGATGCCATGGTTCACCTCCTCCGAACCATCAAATGATGGCAAAAATTGCCATTGCAAGGAAGGGGCGTCTTGCCCCCCAAACGAAAACGGGCGCCCCGACCGGGACGCCCGTTTCCTAGCCTTCACATTTTCATGCCCTTCAGTCGCCAGCGCCCACATCCGTGTGCTCGGCTACGCCGCACGAGCGGCGCGGCGGCAGTCGCCGCCGTACCATCGGTCAAAGTCTTTGACCGATGGTATTGCCCGGCAATCACGCCAGCGTGCGCACGTCGGTCAGCTTGCCGGTCAGGGCTGCGGCGGCGGCCATGGAGGGGCTGACCAGATGGGTGCGGCCACCGGGGCCCTGGCGGCTTTCGAAATTGCGGTTGGACGTGCTGGCGCAACGTTCACCCGGCTTCAGCTTGTCGTCATTCATGGCCAGGCACATGGAACAGCCGGGTTCACGCCAGTCGAAACCGGCGGCGACGAACACCTTGTCCAGCCCTTCCTTTTCCGCCTGTTCCTTCACCAGGCCGGAACCGGGCACCACCATGGCATAGACGCCATCGGCCACCCTCATGCCCTTGGACAGGCCAAGCTGGGCCACTTCGGCGGCGGCGCGCAGGTCTTCGATGCGGCTGTTGGTGCAGGAACCGATGAACACCTTCTGCACCGGTACCTCAGTCAAGGGCGTGCCGGCGGTCAGGCCCATATAGGCCAGCGCGCGTTCCACCGCCTTCTGCTTGTTCGGGTCTTTGAAGTCTGCCGGGTTCGGCACCGAGGCGGTGATGGCCGACACGTCTTCCGGGCTGGTGCCCCAGGTCACCTGCGGCACAATATCGGCGGCGTTCAGTTCCACCACCTTGTCGTACACCGCCCCCTCGTCGCTGGGCAGGGTCTGCCAATAGGCGACGGCGCGGTCGAAATCGGCACCCTGGGGGGCGCGGGGGCGACCGCGCAGATACTCAAACGTCTTCTCATCCGGGGCGATCAGGCCGGCGCGGGCACCGGCTTCAATGGCCATGTTACAGACGGTCATGCGGCCTTCCATCGACAGGTCGCGGAACGCCTGACCGGCATATTCGATCACATAGCCGGTGCCGCCGGCGGTGCCCAGCTTGCCGATGATGGCCAGCGTCAGATCCTTGGCGGTGACGCCCAGCGGCAGGGCACCATCCACCTTCAACAGCATGTTCTTGGATTTCTTGATCAGCAGCGTCTGGGTGGCCAGCACATGCTCCACATCCGACGTACCGATGCCAAACGCCAGCGCGCCGAAAGCGCCATGGGTGGCGGTGTGGCTGTCACCGCAGACGATGGTCATGCCCGGCTGGGTCACGCCCTGTTCGGGGCCAACCACATGCACGATGCCCTGGCGGATATCGGCCATATCGAAATATTCGACGCCGAATTCCTTGGTATTGATGCCCAGCTGTTCCAGCTGGATGCGGCTCTGTTCGTTCTTTACGCCGGCCAGGCGGTCCTTGCTGGTCGGCACATTATGGTCGGCCACGGCCAGGGTCTTGCCCGGCTGGCGCACCTTGCGACCGGACAGGCGCAGACCTTCGAAAGCCTGCGGGCTGGTCACCTCATGCACCAGATGCAGGTCGATATACAGCACGCTGGTCCCGTCCTCCTGACGATGGACGGTGTGGCTTTCGAAGATCTTGTCATAAAGCGTGCGGGCCATATCACTCACCTGGGGGGATCTCGGGGGTAAGATCGAACCGGAAAGGCAATGCCGCCATTCCAGTCACTTTGTTACGTTGGGTCGGAGCATAGCGACAGGACGCGACCCAAACAAGCACCCCGCACGGCCCCACAGGCCGGATTGTATGCAACACAGATTCATGGGCGCTGCATAAGGGGTAGTGGCGCTACCCGGTTAAGCCGGGGCTATGAAACTCGGCTTATGATCTCCCTTATGCTCAGGGTTTGCCAGACCTCACAAATTCCATTCCTTTTTCTGTTCCTTCAAATAGCTCTGCACCTTGTTGCGCAGGGCGCCGTAGCCAAAAAGCGACAGGGTCAGTCGTGCGGCCAACCGGGTGAAGAAACCCAGCCCGCTGGTCAAGGCCGTGCCCAGTGCGCGGGCACGTTTTTCCACCTGTTTGGCCACGACCGCAGGGTCGACGGCGCCCACCGGCCAGGGTTCTTCCTTTTGTTCCGGGATCTTGAACCGGGGATCAATGGTGATGCCGCCGCCATCGCGCAGCAGCGGGATGATGGGCAGGAAGGGCTGGCCGCGATCATCACGCGCGACATTGCCATCATAATCCAGCGCGTAATAGGCGGCGGCAAAGGGCTGGTCGCGCCAACCATCGAATAACGGGTTGTCTGCCGGCAGCACCATGTGATCCAGCAGCAGTTTCTGCGCATTGCGGCGACCCAGCATGAAATCATGCACCCGCTGCTTGCGGGAAATGAAGCCGCCGAACCCGCCCAGGAAGCCGCAGGCCAGCGAATACTTTCCCTTGATCGGCTTGCCCAGCTTCGGCACTACGATGAAGCGGCTGAACACCGCTTCCAAATGTGCCAGCATCAGATCCTTGGGGTTGAAGCGGGCCTGCTGTTTCATCACCGACAAAAGATTGGTGACGGCGGAAAACAGCGACAGTTCCGATATCTGGGCCGGGCCATAATCCGGTACTTCCGGGAAGGGGTTGACCATCAGCACGCTGCGCGTCGCCTTCCACCCTTCACGCGGGTTCTGGCCGCAGCCCCCGGCCAGAATGTCATGCGCCACACCGAACGGATCATTATCGATCACCCCGCCATCAATACCGGCATAGGGTTGCGGCTGGGTATAGGCGGGTTCGCCCGGCTTGGGCCAGCCGGCCCCTTGCGGCGGCACCACCACCAGATCGCCCTCGTCCTGGAAATAGGTGCGATAGGCGTAATCTGCCGGCTTGGTCTGCATCTGACGGGGCGGCAGACCGATGGGGAAAGCGCCGCTGGCAATGGCCGCGTCGGTCAGCCTTGTCCAATCCCCCCCAGGGGCCGGCGGGCCGGACAGCCCCATCTCGTCCGGGAAGACCGGATGCTGTGTCGGGCTGCCCGGTACGGCAACGGCAAAACGGGCCTGATCGCCATGCTGCATCATGCCCTGGCCGGCTGTACTGTTGGCGAACGGCACGAAATAGGGTGCGCCCCGGCTGTTGGTCTGGGTCAGGATCACCCGCAACGGATCGGCCAGCCAACGCCGTTCAATGCCGGGCAGATTGCTGGCATCGGCCAGCGCCCGCTGGGCGATGATGGGCAGCACACTGCCATCCAGCAGCGACCGGGGTGTCTGGCCCTTGGTGATGTCATTATCCGCCAGCAGGTTGTCGATGCCGATGCGGTTGACCCAGGTGTCGAAGATCGGGTTGCCGGTGGGCTGTTCCCCGCCGCCGGGGTTGGGATCGCTGGCCAGATGCTTGAAATTCCGGTCACGCAGCACGGCCAGCAGGGCGGCATTGATCGCCCCCGCCGACGCCCCCGTCAGCACCCGTACCAGCACATCATGGCCGGGGATGCAGCCCTGGTTGGCCGGATCAGCCTTGGCCGCCTGCCAGGTGTCCAGCGCCTGCACCAGAAAATCCATCACCCCGGCAATATAGGCCCCGGCGGAAATCGCCCCCGCACTGGTCAACCCCAGTTCATAGGGTTGTTGCGGCAATTGCGGTTGCGGCTGCACCGGCGGGCACAGTTCCGCCACCGGGAAAGTGCCATCCGTCTGCTCGGACGCGCGTAAAACCAGCCTGTTATCCATGCTATCCCCCATCGCCCCGGAACCTGTCCCCTATCGGATCAAATGGTTAAACGGGAATAATTGCAACTAAAAAACTACTAAAAGTATATGAAGGTAAGGGTCGCCACCCGTCGCGGCATGCCCGCCCCGGCTTGGGCGGTGATTGACCGTCAGCCACCGGCGACCTAGGGTGCCGGCGTTATTTTCCACCCCTTGGTCATTGGTGATGACGATGAGCGAACAGGAACTGGCATTGGCGGCGAAGGCTTGGCCGTTTGAGGAGGCCCGCAAACTGGTCGCGCGCCTTGGCGGCAAAGCCCCGTCCAAAGGCTATGTCCTGTTCGAAACCGGCTATGGCCCTTCGGGCCTGCCGCATATCGGCACCTTTGGCGAAGTGGCGCGCACCACCATGGTGCGCCGTGCGTTTGAACGCATGGCACCGGGCGTGCCCACCCGCCTGTTCGCCTTTTCCGACGACATGGACGGTCTGCGCAAGGTGCCGGACAATGTGCCCAACCGCGACCTGCTGGCCCAGCATCTGGGCAAGCCGCTGACCAAGGTGCCGGACCCGTTCGGCACGCATGAGAGCTTCGGCCATCATAACAACGCCATGCTGCGGGACTTCCTGGACCGGTTCGGTTTTGAGTATGAGTTCCAGTCGGCCACCGACTGGTACACATCCGGTCGGTTCGACCACGCCCTGCTGGCCGTGCTGCGCCACTATGACGCGGTGATGGCGGTGATGCTGCCTACACTGGGCGCGGAACGTCAGGCGACATACAGCCCCTTCCTGCCCGTCAGCCCGTCGACGGGAAGGGTGCTGCAGGTGCCGCTGCTGGAGCGCAATACCGATGCCGGCACCATCGTGTTCGAGGATGAAGACGGCAAAAAGGTGGAGGTGCCGGTCACCGGCGGCCATGTGAAGCTGCAATGGAAGCCCGACTGGGCCATGCGCTGGTTTGCGCTGGGCGTTGATTATGAAATGGCCGGCAAGGATCTGATCCCCTCCGTCGAGTTGGCGGGCAAGATCGTGAAAATCCTGGGCGGCACCCCGCCGGAAGGCTTCAATTACGAGCTGTTCCTGGACGAGAAGGGGCAGAAGATTTCCAAGTCGAAGGGCAACGGCCTGACGATGGAGGAGTGGCTGCGCTATGCCCCGCCGGAAAGCCTGGCGCTCTATATGTTCAACAAGCCACGCGCGGCCAAGAAGCTGTATTTCGATGTCATCCCGCGCGCCGTGGATGATTACCTGACCTTTGTGGAGAAGTTCGACGCCGCGGAGCCGGCGCAGAAGCTGGAAAGCCCCGTGCTTCACATCCATAACGGCGTGGTGCCCAGCGCGGTGAAGGGCACAGCGGGTCTGACCTTCGGCCTGCTGCTGAACCTGGCCGGTGCAGCGAACGCCGAAAGTGCCGATGTGATGTGGGGCTTCATCCGCCGCTATGCGCCGGGTGCCTCCCCGGAGACGGCGCCGTTCCTGGACAAGCTGGTGGGTTATGCCGTCACCTATTACCAGGATTTCGTCAAGCCGACGAAACAGTACCGGGCACCGACGGAACAGGAACGCGCCGCCATTGTCGAACTGCGCGATGTGCTGGCCGGACTTGCCACTGACACGCCCGCAGACCAGCTGCAAAATCAGGTGTTCGAGGTCGGCAAGAAGCATGGCTTCACCGAACTGCGCACCTGGTTCCAGGCCTTGTACGAGGTGCTGCTGGGCCAGACCACCGGCCCCCGCATGGGCAGCTTCATCGCGCTGTATGGCGTGAATGAAACGGTCGCCCTGATCGACAAGACACTGGCGTAATTCGCAGCGGCGTGGATAAAGGCCCCCGCCCTTTTTTAAAGGGGCGGGGGTTTTCATGGGCGACCGTCGTTACCCCAGCAAAGCTGCCAGCACGGCGTTCAACCGCTCCCGCCCATCATTGGTGGCGCGCAGCACGGTGGCTGCCCCCTCACCATCCTGTTCCAGCATGCCGATACGCTGCAACCGGGCCAGCGCATCGGGGGCCAGCCATTCCGCCAGCGGCTTGCCGGTTTCCGCCTGCACGCGGGCCAGCGGCACCCCTTCGGACAGGCGCAGGCCCATCATCAGCATTTCCGTCAGCCGGTCCTGTGCCGCCACCGGTTCGAACGGCTTGGCCCCGGTTCCGGTGGCAAGGGTGCGTTCCAGCCAGACCTCTGGCGCGCGATGGGTGCGGGTAGCCATCTTCAACCCATCCCGCGTCAACCGCCCATGCGCCCCCGGCCCGATGCCGACATAATCGCCATAGCGCCAATAGGTCAGGTTGTGCCGGCTTTCCTGCCCCGGGCGCGCATGGTTGGAGACCTCATAGGCCGGCAGACCCGCCGCATTCAGCACCTCCTGCGTCATGGCGTACAGGTCGCCCTGCACCTCCTCCGCCGGCAGTACCAGATCGCCGCGCGCATGCAGGGTGTGGAACTGCGTTCCCTCCTCGATCGTCAACTGATAGAGCGAGAGATGGCCGACCGCATGGTCCAGCGCGCGATATAACTCATCGCGCCAGGCCGGCACCGTCTGGCCGGGGCGGGCATAGATCAGGTCAAAGCTGTAGCGGGGGAACAGTTCCCGCGCCAGGGCGATGGCACCCAGCGCGTCCTCGGCCGAATGCCGGCGGCCCAGCGCCTTCAAATCCGCCTCGTTCAACGCCTGGATACCCAGGCTGACACGGTTGACCCCGGCGGCGCGGAAGCCCCGGAACTTGGCCGCCTCCACGCTGGTCGGGTTCGCCTCCAGCGTCACTTCCGTGCCGGCGGGCAGGCCCCAGCGTTCATCCGCCCGGCGCAGGATGGCGGCCACCGTTTCCGGGCGCATCAGCGACGGCGTACCCCCGCCAAAGAAAACGGAGGTCAACCGCCGGCCCGGCGTCAGATCGGCGAAATGGTCCAGTTCCCGCAACAGCCCTTCGGCCCAGCGGTCATGGTCCACGCTTTCCCGCACATGGGAATTGAAGTCACAATAGGGGCATTTGCTGGCGCAGAATGGCCAATGCACATAAAGCGCGAAACCCGGATCGGGGAAGGCCCCCGCCCCATCCGCGTCTTGCCGCTGCCCCGTCTGCCCCACCATCACACCATTCCTCACCCAAGCGAAGCGCTGGATATGGCGGAGCCCCCCGGCCCTGGCAAGCCACGGTCGGGACATGGCAGGGCGGTGACCCGCCCCACCACAGTCCCGTGGATCACATCGGCCCGGCCATCACGAAGGCATTCAACTTGTTGCCGTCCAGATCGCGGAAATAGGCGGCATAGAAGCTGTCACCACGCGGGCCCGGCGGGCCCTCACAGGTGCCGCCCTGGGCGATGGCGATATCGTACAGGCGGTGGACCTGTTCCTTGTCCTTCGCCTCAAACGCCACCATCACGCCATTGCCCACGGTAGCGGCATTGCCGTCAAAGGGCTTTATCAACGCCACCCCGGCCCCGCCATCAGGCTTGCCCCAGGCGATGCCGGTGGGAAATTCCATCATCCGGCCCACGCCCAGTTCCGCCGCAATGGCATCATAAAACGGGGCGCCCCGCGCCAGATCATTGGTGCCCAGCGTCACATAGCCGATCATCTGTTCCCCCCATGTTCCGCATCAATATCGATGCGATGCAGAACAATACAGGAACATACCCCCATTGGCGAGTCATTTTGACCCAAAACACAAAATCTTCAACTTCCGGAAAGCATCGGCGCGGTGGCTGATGGCCTGCTTCTCCGCCGGGTCCATTTCCCCGCAGGTGATGGTATAGCCATCGGGGATGAAAATGGGATCATAACCGAAGCCGCGTCCGCCGCGTGGTGGGAAGGTCAGGGTGCCGTCCAGCCGGCCCTCCACCGCCTCCACATGCCCGTCAGGCCAGGCCAAAGCCAGGGCGCAGATGAAGGCGGCGCGGTCGCCCTTGCGGTCGGGCACCGCCTCCAGTTCCCGGCGGACCCGTTCCATGGCCAGGGTGAAATCCTTGGTCGGCCCGGCCCAGCGGGCGGAATAGATGCCCGGTGCCCCGTCCAGCCCCGCCACCGACACCCCGCTATCATCGGCCAGGGCCGGCAGGCCCGACGCAATAGCCGCCGCCCGCGCCTTCAGCGCTGCATTGCCGATATAGGTGCTCTCCGTCTCCTCCGGTTCTGCCAGCCTCAATTCCCCGGCGGAAGGGAATTTCGCCACATAGGCTTCCAGCAAGGCGGCGATTTCCGGCACCTTGCCCTTGTTATGGGTGGCGATGACCAGCGTGTCGCCGGTGAACTGGCGGGGGGCGGACATGGGACAGACTCCGAACCAGAAAATGAATAGCCAAAGAGCTATCCGCCGGTGTTGCGCTTGGCAATTGCTGTTGTGGCGTGCCTATCGTCTATGCAAGGCGCCATTAGCCTGCCAATGCCCCCCTGATTTAAACTCCACCGTCGTCGCAGGCTTGCATTCAAGCAAGCGCGCCCGCCATCCTTTCAAGGGTAGTAACAAGGCTGATATAGGGGGCCGGCCCCAGGCTGATGCGGGCAACGCCAAGTTCCGCCAGTTTACGGACATCATCGGCGTCCCCTGCTGTCATGATATTTATCGGCAATGTGGCCGCTTCGCAGATCTGCCGAATCAGCGTTTCATCGCTCAACCCTGGAATGAAGAAGCCATCAGCCCCGGCAGCCTTATAAGCCTTCTCCCGGGCCAGGATTTCCTCCACCAAGTCCACGGGGGCCGCTTCGGATCCGGCCTTCAGCACAATGTCCGTCCGGGCATTGATGAAGGCGGGAATCCCCATTGCGTCCGCCGCCTGGCGCGCGGCATGAAGGCGTGTCGCTTGATCTTCGATACTGTAAAGGCCAGGACCATCAACAACTTGATCCTCAAAATTAAAACCGACAACGCCCAGTGACAGCAGCTTGCGGATATTCTGCCCAACCATGTCAGGATCGGCAGCATACCCACCTTCGAAATCGACGCTGACCGGCGCTTTCACACAGGCCATGATCCGGGCGATGATGGCCAAGGCATCTGCCAGGGGAAGCTGCTCACCATCCGCATAGCCCTGGGCGGCGGCCATCGACCAGCTACTGGTGGCAATGGCCGCCGTACCCGCCCGCTCCACGGCCAAGGCACTTCCCGCATCCCAGATGTTGCAGAGGATGAGCGGGTCGTGAGGGATATGCAGAACTCGGAAATGCTTGGCCTTTTCAATTTGCGATTTCATGGGGCGCATCCTCCTTTATCTGCTTTGAGTTGTCGTTCAATCTCAATCAGGCGCTGCTTACGCCAGAGGCCGCCGCCATATCCGGTCAAAGAGCCATCCGCCCCGATGACGCGGTGACACGGGATCATCAACGCAATCTGATTGGCCCCATTGGCCCGCGCCACCGCGCGTATAGCGGTGGGGTGGCCGATCTGGCGCGCAATGTCGGAATAGCTGCGGGTTTCGCCGGTAGGGATGGTACGCAAGGCATCCCATACAAGCTGTGTGAACGCGCTGCCGCTTACCGCAAGCGGGGTGGTGAAACGGTCGGAACGGGCGGCGAAATAGTCGGCAAGCTGCACCGCTGCCTGTTCAGAAGGTGGCATCAACCCGATGCCAATCCGTTCCCTTGTTCCGCCTTGCAGCCGCTTCAACTCCATGGGCAGGGCTTTGCGATCCACAAATTCCAACAGATACAGATGGCTGCGACTGCTGACAGCGATCATGTCCCCCAACGGCGTCGGTATCCAGGTCGCCCGCAATAGCCTGTCCGGTTGCAGTTCGCCCGGCGGGCAACCGAGCAGGCGGGCAAAGGCGGTACGGAAGGCGCTGGCGGATTCAAAGCTGGCCTCGTGCTGGGCCGTAATGACCTTGCCCCCAACCGCCAATGTGGCAAACCCTTCCCGCAGACGGCGCTGACGCGCCATTTCCAGGAATGTCATGCCGAATTGCCGTTTGAAGCTGCGCCGGACCGTCGAAGGATCATAGCCAAGCTGGATCACATGTTCTTCCGACCAGCGCCGGTCGGGCTGCTTATCCAGCGCACCCAAAAGAATGGCGATCGCGGGATCGGCAAGTGCCGCCGCCTGAAGCGGATGGCACCGTTTGCAGGGGCGAAACCCGGCCTCTAAGCATTCACTGATCGAGGGGTAGAAGGTGCAGTTTTCCCGCTTCGGCTTGCGCGCCGGACAGGTAAGGCGGCAGAAAACCCCGGTTGAGGAGACACAGACAAAGACCTGGCCATCGAACGACTGATCCCGCGCGATCAGGGCAGCGTAAAGCCTGTCAGGGTCAGGCAGAGCAAACAGCATGTGGTTTTCCTTTCCCTCAGCACAGGGTGCTGTCGGATACGGGATTTTTGATAATCCCAAGGATAAGGCCCCTGCCGCCGTTTTTCGGGCGCGTATTCTTTTTTAACTGACCAAGCAGCCGTAAAGATCAACAGGCTATAAAGAGATGCTGCGCCGGACAGCAGCATCTCAACCAGATTCGATACCGTCCGGCGTTCATCCCCAGATAGATTGGCCTGCCCTCACATCCCCAGCACGGCCCGCTGCATCCCTGTCAACTCCGCAATGCCCTTGCGGGCCAGCGACAGCAGCGTCAGGAATTCTGCTTCCTGGAACGGCTTATCCTCTGCCGTGCCCTGGATTTCCACGATGCCGCCCTGACCGGTCAGCACGAAATTGGCATCGGCCCCGGCATTGCTGTCTTCCGGGTAATCCAGGTCCAGCACGGGTTCGCCCTTATAGATGCCGCAGGAAATGGCAGCCACCTGATCGATCAGGGGGATTTCCTTCAGCACGCCGATGCGCTGCAGGTGCTGAAAGGCCAGATGCAGGGCGACATAGGCGCCGGTGATCGATGCCGTGCGGGTGCCGCCATCGGCCTGGATCACATCGCAATCCACCTTCACCTGAATTTCGCCCATCGCCTTCACATTGGTGACGGCGCGCAGGGAACGACCGATCAGGCGCTGGATTTCCTGGGTACGGCCCGACTGTTTGCCCTTGGCGGCCTCCCGGTCGGTGCGGGTATGGGTGGAGCGGGGCAACATGCCATATTCCGCCGTCACCCAGCCTTCGCCCTTGCCGCGCAGGAAGGGCGGCACCTTTTCCTCCACGCTGGCAGTACACAGCACATGGGTGTCACCGAACTTCACGAAGCACGATCCTTCGGCGTGGCGGGAGAAGTTGGTTTCCAGGCTGACGGCGCGGAGCTGGTCGGCCAGGCGGCCGGAAGGGCGGGTCATGGGACTATCCATTTCGAGTCTGATTGAATCTCTGTATCCTCATACCAATGCCAGCCTATCGAAGTCCACTTGCCTGCCGGGCATGACCGTCCGTTGATTTGCGCTGCGCCTGCGCCTAAGCTCTTTCTTTGTAAATGTGGCAGATAAACTGCGAAGGGCATGATCAGCGAACTGAACCAGCGCTCACGCGAGGTGTTCCGCGAAATCGTGGAAGCCTATGTCCAGACGGGGGAGCCGGTGGGTTCGCGCACGCTGTCGCGCCGGCTCTCCACCTCGCTATCGCCTGCGACCATCCGCAATGTCATGGCGGATCTGGAGGATCTGGGCCTGCTGATGGCCCCGCATACCTCTGCCGGGCGGGTACCCACCGATGCCGGCCTGCGCCTGTTCGTCAATGGCATTCTGGAAATCGGCGCCCTGTCGGAAAAGGAACGCCTGGATATCGAGGCCCGCTGTGCTGCCGGCGGTCGGTCGATGCCGGAGATGTTGGAAGAGGCGACGAATCTGCTGTCGGGCCTGTCTTCCTGCGCCGGGCTGGTGCTGGCACCCAAGACGGACAGGCCGCTGAAACATATCGAATTCATCAACCTGTCGCCCGGTCGCGCCCTGGTGGTGCTGGTGACGGAAGATGGGTTGGTGGAAAACCGGGTGGTGGAAGTGGCGGTGGGCCTGCCGCCCTCGGCCCTGCAGATGGCCAGCAATTATCTGAATGCCCGCGTGGTGGGTTGCACCCTGGCAGAGGCCCGTGCCTTCATCCAGAAGGAGATGGAGGAGCAGAAAAGCCAGTTGGACACGCTGACGGCCAAGGTGGTGGAAACGGGGTTGGCCACCTGGGCCGGCACGTGCGACAGCCAGGGTTATCTGATCGTACGCGGGCAGGCCCGGCTGCTGGAGGATGTGACGGCTCTGTCCGACCTGGAGCGCATCCGCAACCTGTTCGAGGCGTTGGAAACCCGCGAACAGATGATGCGGATGCTGGATGCCACCGGCAAGGCCGAAGGGGTGCAGATTTTCATCGGGGCGGAAAGCGGGTTGTTCAGTCATGCCGGCTGTTCCATGATCGTCAGCCCCTATATGAACACCAAGGAACAGATCGTGGGCGCTATCGGCGTGATCGGTCCCACCCGTATCAATTATGCCCGCATCATCCCCATGGTGGATTATACCGCCAAGGTGATCGGGCGGCTGATGGGATAGGGGGCACGGGTGAAAGCCTGCCATCGTCCCCTGCAATTGCCCCCCTTGCAATCGACCCTTGTGAAACACCATCTCCAACCCGCCTATCATCTCGACAGGCAGGACAATCCCCCCTAAACCACTGTCACCGGCACCCTTGCCGGATGACGTTTCGTAAAAAGCCCGAGGCTTGGAACCGCGATGAGTGAGACGACCAACACCAACGAGACCGAAACCGCCACAGGTGCCGAGGCGGCCGCGCCCGCCGCCGATGCCGGCCGCGTTGCCGCGTTGGAGGCGGAGGTCGCCCAACTGAAGGACCAGTTGCTGCGCTCCCTGGCAGAGGCGGAGAATATCCGCCGCCGGGCCGAGCGGGAGCGGGAGGATACCGCCAAGTACGCCGTGGCCAAATTCGCCAAGGATCTGCTGGGCGTGTCTGATAATCTGCGCCGTGCCGTGGAAGCGGTGTCGCCGGAGACCCGCGCCGAGAATGCCGCCGTCGGTAACCTGTTGACCGGTGTTGAAGCCACCGAGCGCCAACTGGAAGCCGCTTTCGAGCGCGCCGGCATCGCCCGCATGGAAGCCCTGGGCCAGCCGGCCGACCCGAATTTCCATCAGATCATGATGGAGATGGAAGGCACCGGCAAGGTACCTGGCACGGTGGTGCAGGTGCTGCAGCCTGGCTATATCATCCATGGCCGACTGCTGCGCGAAGCCATTGTCGGCGTGGCCAAGGGTGGCGAGGCGGGCCATGTGAAGACCAGCGCGTAACGCTTTTCACGCTGCTGCACGTTGGGAAAATGAAGAGGGGCGCTCTCCGACAGGAAAGCGCCCCTTTGATTGTGCAGGTGTGTCACCGCGCCGGTGCTTGCACCAGCAGCCCGACAATGCGCCGTACCAGCGGCAGCACCAGCAACAAGGTGGGAAAGGCGATCAGCCAGGACAGGCCCCAGGCCTGCAGCCAGTGACCGGTCACCCCTTCGACCAGACCGATATTGCGCAGGGTGGCGACAGCCGAGACGACGCAGGTCATCAGGATCGACAGGATCAGCGGCATGACAAAAGTGGCCGCCGATGGCGGCAGCTTGCGGAAGCGAACCCGCCCGGCTTGACGGGCGGAAGAAGCAAAACGGGAATTGTGATCAGACATGGAAGGCACCTTGAAAAAGGGCCCCAGAAGCGGGTCCAACGGCATAGCACACCGTCAGCACCCGTTCCGGGGCTGTTGGTGCGTTGGTTGACGTTGAACGCTTACGGCGATCATGCAGCGATCTGCCTGCTTTTATAAACACGGTGCATCTGGCCAGGCAAGCCCAAAGAAAAAGGGCGCTCCCCGCCGGGAAACGCCCTTCTCCTTAATCAACAACCCGTTGCCGGATCAGTGCACATCCGCCCAGACGCGGCGCTTGGCGGCATACAGGATGCCGGCAAACACCACCAGGAAGGTGATGGCCATGATGCCGACGCGGCGACGTTCTTCCAGCTTGGGCTCAGCAGCCCAGGCCATGAAGGTCACCACGTCATGCGCCATCTGCGGCACGGTGGCCTTGGTACCATCGGTATAGGTCACGCCGTTTTCGAACAACGGCATGGGCATGGCGATGGCATGGCCGGGGAAGTATTTGTTGTAATTCGCCCCCGGCGCCAGATGGGCATCGGCCGGAGCTTCCTCGTAACCGGTCAGGATGGCGTAGACATAATCCTCGAAATGCGCGCGCGCCTTGACCATCAAGGACAGGTCGGGCGGGGCCTTGCCGCCATTGGCGGCAGCGGCGGCCTGCACGTTCGGGAACGGGCTCTTGAACCGGTCGGCGGGCGGCCCGGACGGGTGAACATCTCGCCCTGGTCGTTCGGGCCGTCGGTCACTTCCACCGAGGCCGCGATCGCCTTCACCTCTTCCTCATTGAACCCGACATCCGTCAGGTTACGGTAGTGCAGCAGGTGCATGGAATGGCAGGCGGCGCAGACTTCCTTATAGACCTGCATGCCGCGCTGCACGGCTGCATAATCATAACCCTTGAAGAAGGACAGGAAGCTGTTGACGCCGCCATGAGCCCATTCCTGGGCCGGGGGAACAGCCACGTCACCAGCGGCCTGGGCGCCAGCCGTCAGGCCGGCAACAGAGAGGACGCTTGCGGCGATCAGATTGCGAAGACGACGCATCAGGCCTTCTCCATCACTTGAGCGGTAGCGCCGGTGGCGACCGAACCGCCGCCCAGCACGGGCTTGGCGATGGAGGTCGGCAGCGGCAGCGGCTTCTCGATCCGGCCGATGATCGGCAGGGCCAGGAAGAACACGAAATACATCACGGTGGCGATCTGGCCCAACAGCACAAAGGGCTGTTCAGCCGGCTTGCCGCCGACATAGCCCAGCACCAGGAAGGCCGGCACCAGCCACAGCAGCACCCACCAGCGGAAGATCGGACGGAAGCGCGAGGAGCGCACCGGCGACGTATCCAGCCAGGGCAGGACGAACAGGATGGCGATGGAACCGAACATGCCGATCACACCACCCAGCTTGGCCGGGATCAACACCACATCGGTAAACGGCAGGGTGATGGAGAAGGTGATGGAACGCAGGATGGCATAGAAGGGCAGGAAATACCATTCAGGCACGATATGCGCCGGGGTCACCAGCGGATCGGCCGGAATGTAATTGTCCGGGTGGCCCAGATAGTTGGGCGCGAAGAAGACAAAGGCCGCGAAGACGATCAGGAACAGCATGATGCCGAACAGATCCTTCGTGGTGTAGTAGGGATGGAACGGCAGCGTATCCTGCGGGCCCTTCGGCTCGATGCCCAGCGGGTTGTTGGACCCGGTCATGTGGAAGGCGGAAACGTGCAGGAACACGACCGCAATCAGCACGAACGGCAGCAGGAAGTGCAGCGCGAAGAAGCGATTCAGGGTCGGGTTATCGACCGAGAAGCCACCCCACAGCAGGGTCACGATATGCTCACCCACCACCGGAATGGCGGAGAACAGGTTGGTGATCACCGTGGCGCCCCAAAAGGACATCTGACCCCAGGGCAGCACATAGCCCATGAAGGCGGTGCCCATCATCAGCAGCAGGATGACGACGCCGAAGATCCAAACCAGTTCACGCGGGGTCTTGTAGGAACCGTAATAGAGGCCGCGGAAGATATGGATATAGACGGCGATGAAGAACATCGAGGCGCCGTTGGCATGGATGTAGCGGATCATCCAGCCCCAGTTCACGTCACGCATGATGCGCTCCACGCTGTCGAACGCCAGCGCGGTATTGTTGGTGTAGTGCATTGCCAGCACCACACCAGACAGGATCATGGTCACCAGCACCACCATGGCGATGGCACCGAAGTTCCACAGGTAATTGAAATTACGCGGAGTGGGGAAAACCCCGTACTCCTTGGAAATCATCGAGAAAACCGGCAGGCGCTGGTCGATCCAGTTCACTACCGGGTTTTGGAAATTGGACTGTGGGGCGTGGGCCATTTGGCACTCCCTCTGCCTGGATCTGTTTTTAGCCGACCTTGACGCGGGTATCGCTGATGAAAGCGTATTCCGGCACGTGCAGGTTCAGTGGCGCGGGGCCCTTGCGGATACGGCCAGCCGTATCATAGTGCGAGCCATGGCAGGGGCAGAACCACCCGCCATAGTCACCGCGCGGCTCACCCGACGAGGTTCCCAGCGGAATGCAACCCAGATGGGTGCAGACACCCACCAGGATCAGCCAGTTTTCCTTGCCCGCCTTCACGCGGTCCTGGTCGGCCTGTGGGTCGATCAGTTCGGCCATCGGCACCTTGCGGGCCTGGTCGATCTCTTCCGGGGTGCGGTTGCGGATGAAAACCGGCTTGCCGCGCCACATGGCCTTGATCGCCTGGCCGGTGGCGATGGGCGCCAGATCGACCTCGATCGAGGCCAGCGCCAGCGTATCGGCGGCCGGGTTCAGGCTGTGGATGAAGGGCCACAAGGCAGTAGCGGCACCAACGCCACCCATGGCGGCGGCAGCCAGATAAATGAAATCACGGCGGGTCTGGCCGTCGCCCGCTTGCATGGTGTCCGCCATACCTCTCGTCTCCTCGGCGATATGGATGCGCGCCCCGCCGGGCGCTTTGCGTCCTGAAAACTAAAAACTGGTGTCCCGCCCCATGAACTGGAACGGAACCGGGTATTGTCCAGCGACCACCCCATCCCCACCTGTTGCCCCGTATCCGCCGGACCCACCCTCGGGGGAGGGGGCGGGGATGCAAGGATATACGTGACAGGCAAAGCAAACGGAGCGGCCGGAGTACCCCCCGGTCGCGGATGATCGATATACATGGCGCTGGGCAGGTTGGGAAGCGCGCGCTGCCGGACAATCTGTCGCGTGTACCGGCATTTGGCGCAGAAACGTTCATTGCCAGGGGCAACGCCCCTTTGCCATGCGCCTACCGCATAATATCAATTCGATATGGGGAATGGGGCGGCTTGCATCCGTGCCGGATTGCGAATATCTAAATTTCACAGCTGATGCGGCGTTCTTTTGCACCCCAGCAGCTGCATCATTCACAGGGATGGCGGACAACCGCCCTCTCCCACGCTTCCGGCGGGCAGGCCTTTGTGACTGAACAAAATTCCATCCAGGCGGACAGTGCGGCCCTTGCCGGCAAGCGTATCCTGCTGATTGTGGCGGGCGGCATCGCTGCCTTTAAAACGCCCGATCTGGTGCGCCGCTTGCGCGAACGCGGTGCAGCTGTGCGGGTGGTGCTGACCGATGGCGGTGCCCAGTTCGTCACCCCGCTGACCCTGCAGGCCGTGTCGGAGGATAAGGTTTATCGCGATCTCTGGTCACTGACCGACGAATCGGAGATGGGCCATATCCAGTTGTCCCGGTCGGCCGATGTGATTTTGGTGGCACCAGCCACCGCCAACATCCTGGCCCGCATGGCCCATGGGCTGGCCGACGATCTGGCCACCACCGTGCTGCTGGCCACCGACAAGCCGGTGCTGGTGGCCCCGGCGATGAATGTACGCATGTATGAACACCCCGCTACCCAGGCCAATCTGGCCCTGCTGGCCGCGCGCGGTGTTGGCATCATCGGTCCGGATGAAGGCGCCATGGCCTGCGGGGAATTCGGGCCCGGTCGGATGAGCGAGCCGCTGGCCATCGCAGCCCATCTGGCCCATTGGTTCCGAGACCGGGAGGCGCCGAAGCCGCTGGCCGGTCGCCATGCCATCGTCACCAGTGGCCCGACGCATGAGCCGATTGATCCCGTGCGCTATATCGCCAACCGGTCCAGCGGCAAGCAGGGCCATGCCGTGGCCGCCGCCCTGGCTGCGCTCGGCGCGCGGGTTACACTGGTCAGCGGGCCGGTGCGGCTGCCCGACCCGCCGGGGGTGAAGGTGGTGGCGGTGGAGACGGCGCGGCAGATGCTGGAGGCCTGTCAGGCCTCCCTGCCGGCCAATATCTTTGTCGCCGCCGCTGCCGTGGCCGATTGGCATGTGGCCGGGGCCGGGGAAAGGAAGCTGAAGAAGCAGGAAGGCGGTGCGCCGCCCGCCCTGAGGCTGGCGGAAAACCCGGACATCCTGGCCACCCTGTCCGCTATCGGGTCGCAGCGCCCGGAACTGGTCATTGGTTTTGCTGCCGAAACGAATGACGTGCTGACCTATGCCCTGGCCAAGCTGGCCCGCAAGGGTTGTGACTGGATTGTCGCCAACGATGTCTCCCCCGGCACCGGCACCTTCGGCGGGGACCGTAACAGCGTCCATCTGATCCGCCGGGGACAGCCGGCGGAGGATTGGCCCGACCTGCCCAAGACCGATGTGGCGGCCCGGTTGGCCACCCGCATCGTTGATCATTTCGAAAACGGAAAGAAATAATATGTCCAGCATCTCCATCGCTGTCCGCCGCCTGCCCCATGGCGCTGATCTGGCCCTTCCCGCCTATGCCACCGAACATTCCGCCGGCATGGACCTGCTGGCCGCCGTGGCGGCGCCGGTGGTGTTGGGGCCGGGCGAACGCAAGCTGATCCCCACCGGCATCGCCATCGCCCTGCCGGAAGGGTACGAGGCGCAGGTGCGCCCGCGCTCCGGCCTGGCGCTGAAGAACGGCGTCACCCTGCTGAACAGCCCCGGCACCATCGACGCCGATTACCGGGGTGAGGTGGGGGTGATTCTGGCCAACCTGTCCAGCCAGAGCTTCACCGTGGAGCGCGGCATGCGCATCGCCCAGATGGTGATCGCCCGCTATGCCCGCGCCGCCTGGAACGAGGTGGACAACCTGGACGAGACCGCACGCGGGGCCGGTGGCTTTGGCTCAACCGGCACCAAGGGATAAGGACAACGGGGCGATGCTGCGCATTTCCAAGAAGCTGATGTTCGCCATCGAGACGGTGCTGGACATTGCCTACAATGCCGGGTCGGCACCCGTGCAATCGGCGGAAATCACCCAGCGCCAGGGCATCCCCAAGCGCTATCTTGAGCAGGTGCTGCAGGCGCTGGTGCGGGCCGGCGTGCTGGCGGGGGTGCGCGGCCCCAAGGGCGGCTATCGGCTGGCCAAGGAACGCCGCCGCATCAGCGTGGCGGAAATCGTCCGCGTCGTCCGCGCCCTGGAACAGGGCACCGACCCGATCGAAGAGGAGGTCGGTGCCGATCTGGGCCGCCTGGTGGTCCGCCCGCTGTGGGGGGAGTTGCAAGACGAAGTGATGGCACGGCTGGAACAAACCAGCATCGAGGATCTGTGCGTGCGGGCGCATCAGGCCAACATTCCGTCGGAGGCCGCTTCGAAGCTGGATTTCAGCATCTGAAGCGCTTATATACATAAACGAACCGGTATTTCAGATAAATACCACACGGGAGATGTAAAATGTCCGCCAGTGGCGAATTCCGCGGCCGCATCTATGACAGCATCCTGGACACCGTCGGCGCCACGCCGCTGGTGCGCCTGAACCGCCTGGGCGCCAAGCATGGCGTGGTGGCCGATGTCGTCGCCAAGTGCGAGTTCTTCAACCCGCTCTCCAGCGTGAAGGACCGTATCGGTAAGGCGATGATCGAGGCGGCGGAGGCCGAGGGCAAGATTTCGCCCGACCGCACCGTGCTGGTGGAACCCACCTCTGGCAATACCGGCATTGCGCTGGCCTTCGTGGCCGCCGCCAAGGGTTATCGCCTGATTCTGACCATGCCGGAGAGCATGTCGATCGAACGGCGCAAGATGCTGAAGCTGCTGGGCGCCGAACTGGTGCTGACCCCGGCCCCGCAGGGCATGAAGGGTGCCATCGCCAAGGCCGAGGAGCTGGTGGCCAGCACGCCCGGCGCCTATATCCTGCAACAGTTCAAGAACCCGGCCAACCCGGCCATCCACCGCGCCACCACGGCGGAGGAAATCTGGAACGACACTGCAGGTAAGGCCGATGTGCTGGTGGCCGGCGTGGGCACCGGCGGCACGCTGACCGGCGTGGCCGAGGTTCTGAAGGCCCGCAAGCCCGGCTTCCAGGTGGTGGCGGTGGAGCCGGAGGATAGCCCGGTTCTGTCCGGCGGCCTGCCCGGCCCGCACAAGATTCAGGGCATCGGTGCCGGCTTCGTGCCGGACATCCTGGACAAGAACCTGATCGACGAGGTGCTGCGCATCTCCAACGTCCGCGCGTTCGAACTGGCGCGCGACGCCGCCCGCACCGAGGGCATCACCGTCGGCATCTCGTCCGGTGCCGCCCTGGCGGCGGCGTTTGAGGTGGGCGCACGGGCTGAGATGAAGGGCAAGCTGATCGTCGTCGTGCTGCCCAGCTTCGCCGAACGCTACCTCTCCACCGCCCTGTTCGAGGGGCTGGAATAAGCAGCACCCGCCGTTCCGGTGGATTGAAGCAACCCCGGCGTCATCCGACGCCGGGGTTTTTCATGCGCAAAAACTTAGGCAAACCACTAACTATTTATTGCCACCCCTGTATCTGCGTGATAGTTAGGCAAATGACTAACCAACAGACGAACCCAACCGCCCTTGACCGCATGTTCCACGCCCTGGCCGATCCGTCGCGCCGCGCGGTGGTGGAACGGCTGGCCCAGGGCCCCGCAACGGTGGGGGAACTGGCCAAGCCGCTGGACATGGCCATGCCCACCGTTTTGCAGCATCTGCGGGTGCTGGAAAGCTGCGGCCTGATCCATACGGCAAAGGCTGGCCGCGTGCGTACCTGCCGGTTGGAACCCCAGGCCCTGGCCAGCGCCCAGGGCTGGATCGACCGGCTGCGGGCAGAGTGGGAGGCCCGGCTGGATCGTCTGGATGCCTATCTTCAAACCTTGCAGGAGAGCGACCATGGCCCCCAGTGACACCCCTGAAAGTGAAGCGGAACGGACGCTGGAGGTGGCCCGTGTGCTGTCGGCGCCGCGCGCCCTGGTCTGGCGGGTGCTGACCGACCGGCGACATGTATCCTTCTTCTGGGGGCCGGACGGGTTCAGCACCACCACCACGGAAATGGATGTGCGACCCGGCGGCGATTGGCGCTTCACCATGCATGGGCCGGACGGCACCGATTATATCAACCATGTCCGCTATGAGACGGTGCAGGAACCTTCATTCCTGGCCTGGGACCATTATGGTGCCGACCCGGACGTGCTGCATCACCAGGGCCGCATCGAACTGACGGAGGAAGCGCCGGACAAGACCCGCGTCACCCTGCGCATCATCTGCGAGAGCAAGGCACGGCTGGCGGAGGTGAAGAAGTTCGGTGCGGAAGCTGGCGGCCACCAGACCCTGGCGCGTTTGGACCAGCGCATCAGCGATGCCGCCACCGATATGGGGTTGAGCCGGATCGTCAAGGCCCCGCGCGCCCTGGTCTGGCGCGCCTGGACCGATCCCGCCCTGTTGCGGCAATGGTGGTGCCCCCGGCCCTGGATGGTGGCTGATTGCCGGCTGGACCCGCAAGCCGGTGGAGAGCTTTACACGCTGATGCGCGGGCCGGCGGGGGAGGAAAGCGCCGTGCATGGCTGTTTCTTGGAGGTACGCGACCAGGAAAAGCTGGTCTGGACGGAATTGCTGACCGCCGGCTTCCGCCCTGTGCCGACCCCACCCTTTGGCTTTGTCGCCGTGGTGACGCTGGAGGATTGGGGCAACCGCACCCGGTACAGCGTGCGCGCGATGCACACCAGCCCGCAAAGCCGGCAGCAGCATGAGGAAATGGGCTTCTATGACGGTTGGGCCACAGCGTTGGAACAGTTGGTTGATCTGGTGGAGGGGATGGAAGTAGCCTGATTTCCCCCAATGCGATAATCGATTGCATTTTCCAATGGGGAAGCCAGTATGGCGAGAAAAGCCTGCCCGACTTCTCCATTGGACCTTCCCGCTATGCAGCGTTTCCTGACCTTATCCACGCTCGTCATTGCCGGTCTCTTTGCGGTGGACCCCGCGATCGCGGCGGAGGACAAGGCAGAGGAAGGCCCCCAAAACAGGATTATCTGTGACCGTAAGGGAAAATATCCCAACAATTTGGGGGCAGAATCCCGCGAAGGCTGGGTGGATCTGCGCCTCACCATGAAGCCGGATGGCAGCTTCACCGACATAGAGGTCATTTCTGCCTTCGGAGAACCGTACTTCGCGGAAACCGCCAAGCAGGCGATAACCTATTGCCGATATGAACGACCGGAAATGATTGGACCACCGGGTGTAGAACACCGAAATTTGCGGACCCGGTATTATTATTTCCGTATCGACGGCAACAACAAAGGCGGCACAGAGGAATTTTACAAAAAAATTATTCATTCAAAAAAACTGATGGAAGAAGGAAAAATTGACGAGAGTGAAAAAGTTTTGATTGAGGCAGAAAAACAAAGTAGCAAGCTATATGAATACAGTCACATCATGATCCGTCGCGCTTTTATCTCCGCAGCGCGCGGTAACAACAACCTGACACTATCATATTTATACGGAATCAGCGAAAGTAAATCATTTATTGATAAAAAAGAATTCGCCAAATTATTGCGGATGCGTCTGGAACTTGAAGTGATGGAAGGCCAATATGTGCTGGCTGAAAAAACCGCTGCGGAGATGGCGGAGCGACCGAGAGATGGGGACGACAAGCTGCTGGCGCAGTTGGCCCTTTTGAAGCAGACGGTAACGAGTGGTAAACCGGTCAGCGTCAATGGACAGATACCGGTGAACTGCCATCCCGCATTCTGCGAACCGGATCACCCGGAATGGTTCTACGCCCCCTATAACCGCACCGTTTCCCTGACGGATATTCAAGGGCAGCTTGACGACGTGATCCTGCGTTGCGATCGCAAAACCGCGACCTTCAAGGCCGAAGCCGGTATCACCTGGACGATCCCCAAAAGCTGGGGAGCGTGCAAGGTGCATGTGGTGGGCAAGCCAGGCGCGACCTTCAAACTGATCGACGAAACACTGCCGGGCTGACACAAGACCGACGATGAACCCAGATGCTTTCCGCCAACTGGCCCTGTCCAACCCCATCAACGCCACCATCCTGCAACAGTTGCCGGCGCTGGGGCTGGGCGATGTTTGGCTGGTGGCGGGCTGCCTTTATCAGGCGGTGTGGAACCAGCGGGCCGGCCGGCCACCGGATTGGGGGGTGAAGGATTATGACATTTTCTATTTCGACCCCGACACAAGTTGGGAAGCGGAGGACAAAGCCATCCGCCGGGCCGATGCGCTGTTCGCCGATCTGGGGGTGACGGTGGAACTGCGCAATCAGGCGCGCGTGCATCTTTGGTATCCGCAGCGATTCGGCCGCACCATCGCCCCCATCCCCAGCGGGCGGGCCGGGATCGACGGATTTCTGGTGGAATGCACCTGTGTCGGCCTGTCGCCTGACGGTGGGTTTTATGCTCCCTACGGGCTGGATGATCTGGCAGCCGGCATTCTGCGCCCCAACCCGCGCACGCCCGATCCGGTGCAATATGGGCTGAAGGTCGCCAGCTACCGCGCCCGCTGGCCCTTCCTGCGCGAGGGGAGTACCGCATCAGAGTCATTGGAACCACAAGAGCACAATCCCCGTTTCTAGCTACGTCCAGCCGGCCAGGGGGCCGGTAACAACGATGACAGGAAACGATCATGGCCCACCGTTCCAAGAAAGCCGTTTTGGCAGCCGGCGCTCTGTTGCTCGCCATGTCCGCGCTGACCGCCTGCAACACGGTGGAAGGGGCCGGCAAGGACATCAAATCTGGCGGCAAGGCGATTGAGAACACCGCCAGCGACGCCAAGAATTAAGCCATCCCGACTTTCCCAGACGGTACAAGGCGGCACCTTGCGGTGCCGCCTTGTTGGCGTCATGGTAGGCGCATGAGCGACGACAGCCCCGCCCCCACCACCGGCCCCCGCATCCGCACCATCCCGCCCGGTGAAGACCGGGAACGGCTGGTCTGCCCGGAATGCCGTTACGTCGCCTATGAAAATCCCAAGATCGTCGTGGGCGCGGTGGTGACGGATGATGCCGGGCGCATCCTGCTGTGCCGCCGCGCCATCGAACCCCGCCTTGGTTACTGGACCCTGCCCGCCGGCTATATGGAACTGGGGGAGACCACCGAG